>Ga0209960_1000241_pt1 | contig 144119 bp, 126 predicted proteins | sample ThiBiot_500_plan_2_FD_183947 | JGI IMG/M metagenome (GOLD analysis project Ga0209960, IMG submission 183947) | Wastewater bioreactor microbial communities from Cape Town, South Africa - Thiocy_expt_500_plan (SPAdes) | ecosystem: Engineered > Bioreactor > Thiocyanate-remediating >... | reverse complement strand
TCGTTCAGGTACTCTTGCAGCAGCATTGGCTATCGCTTGACCTCTATGGCCAAAGCTCAATTGATCAAGCCTGCACTGTACAAACAACAAAGACCCCGAAGGGCCTTTGCTTAACTTACTGGCATTGCCCATCCAGGGGCCTTTCTCATGGGGGTGCGGAGTTCTCAGCTCAGCACGACGGAGCTCAGGCGCCGGCGGTAGGTGGCCACCAGCGGGTCCTCGGGCGGGATCTGGCCCTCGGCGACCTTGGGCTTGGGCGGCTCGATGATTTCCAGGATGGAGACATAGGTCTTGCGCGCGGCCTCCTCGTTCCAGGTCTTGTCGCGCATGAGGATTTCCAGCAGCTCGTCCATGGCCTCCTGCCAGCGCTGCTGCGCCAGCAGCCAGCGCGCGCGGCCGAAGCGCGCCTCGAAGTCGCGCTTGTTGGCGGCGATTTTTGCGTCAAATTCGGCTCCAGCGCCCTCTCCATAAGCGCCAGCAGCTACGAAATCAAGAGCATCCATCCAGTCCTTGAGCGCCCCCAGGCGGCGCGAGCCCGCGGCCTTGGCGATCACGGGGGCGAAAGCCACCTTGGCATCGTCCTCGCGGCCGAGTTGCAACAGCAGCTTGACGTAGTCGAAGCGCGCATCGTCGTTCGCCGGGTCGGTGGCCACGGCATGCTGGAGCTTTTCCAGGGCTGTGTCGGTGTCGCCCTCGGCCAGGGCGTCCAGCGCCTGCTCCTCCTCGGCCTCGGCCTGCACCTCTTCGGCGCTGGGCACATGCTTGTCCAGGAAAGCGCGCACCTGGCCCTCGGGCAGGGCGCCGGTGAAGCCATCGACCGGCTGGCCGTTCATCAGCAGCACGCAGGTGGGGATGCTGCGGATGCCGAACATGGCGGACAGTTGCTGCTCGGTGTCGGAGTTGACCTTGGCCAGGCGGAAGCGCCCGGCGTACTCGGTCTCGAGTTTTTCGAGCACCGGGCCCAGGGACTTGCAGGGGCCGCACCAGGGGGCCCAGAAGTCCACCAGCACGGGCACGCTCATGGAGGCGGCAATGACCTCGGCTTCAAAATTCTCTACAGTGATGTCCAGCATGCGGCAAGGCCCCTTTCAGGCAACGGGCGGCAAAACGTAAAATCGCGGGTTCACATCCGTGGCAGGCCACCGGCTTTGGTGCGCAGCCCCTCCACACTATGACACCCATCCAGATCGGCGTGGTCATGGGCTCTTCCAGCGACTGGGAGACCATGCAGCACGCAGTGCAGATTCTCCAGCAATTCGGCATCCCCCACGAGGCCCGGGTGGTATCGGCGCACCGCATGCCCGACGACATGTTCGCCTACGCCGAGGCGGCGGCCGGCCGCGGGCTCAAGGCCATCATCGCCGGCGCGGGCGGCGCGGCCCACCTGCCGGGCATGCTGGCGGCCAAGACCACCGTGCCCGTGCTCGGCGTGCCCGTGGCCAGCAAGCACCTCTCGGGCGTGGATTCGCTGCACAGCATCGTGCAGATGCCCAAGGGCATTCCGGTGGCGACCTTCGCCATCGGCGCGGCCGGTGCGGCCAATGCGGCGCTGTTTGCCGTGGCCATGCTCGCCACCGGCAACCCGGCGCTGCGCGAGCAGCTCGAGGTCTTCCGCACAGCGCAGACGCAGAGCGCGCGTGCCATGCAACTGCCCCCGTCCGCATGAGCGCGCACCCCATCCGGCCCCTGCCGCCCGGCAGCACCCTGGGCGTGCTCGGCGGTGGCCAGCTCGGCCGCATGTTCGTGCATGCCGCCCAGGCCATGGGCTACTTCACGGCCGTGCTCGACGCCGACCCGGAAAGCCCCGCCGGCTTGGTGAGCCACCACCACATCCCGACCGGCTACGAAGACCCCGACGGCCTGGCGCGGCTGGCCGAAGTGAGCGACGCCGTCACCACCGAGTTCGAGAACGTGCCCGCCGTCTCCCTGGCCGCGCTGGCCGGGCAGTGCCCCGTGGCCCCGGCCGCGCGCGCCGTGGCCGTGGCGCAGGACCGCGCCCAGGAGAAGGCGCATTTCGTGCGCTGCGGCGTGCCCTGCGCGCCCTATGCCGTGATCGAGACCGCCGAACAACTGGCCGCCGTGCCCTCCGATCTGCTGCCCGGGATTCTGAAAACCGCCCGCCTGGGCTACGACGGCAAGGGCCAGGTGCGCGTGCCAAGCGCCACCGAACTGGCCGCGGCCTGGGAGTCGGTGGGCTCCGTGCCCTGCGTGCTCGAAAAAATGCTGCCGCTGCAGCTCGAATGCTCGGTGATCGTGGCGCGCGGCGCCGACGGCGCCACCGTGCACCTGCCGGTGCAGCGCAACCTGCACCGCAACGGCATCCTGGCCGTGACCGAGGTTTATGAGGGAAATCTGCCTCCAGCGCTTGCCAGTCAAGCGGTAAGCGCTGCGATTTCCATAGCGCAAGGCCTGGACTACGTGGGCGTGCTGTGCGTGGAGTTCTTCGTGCTGCAGGACGGCAGCCTGGTCGTCAACGAGATCGCGCCGCGCCCGCACAACAGCGGCCACTACAGCCAGAATGCCTGCGACGTCTCGCAGTTCGAGCTGCAGGTGCGCACCCTGGCCGGCCTGCCGCTGGTGCCGCCGCGCCAGCACAGCGCCGCCGTCATGCTCAACCTGCTGGGCGACCTGTGGTTCGCCCACGGCGAGACGGCGCAGACGCCGCCCTGGGCCGAGGTGCTGCGCCTGCCCGGCACGCACCTGCACCTGTACGGCAAGACGCTGGCCAAGCACGGCCGCAAGATGGGGCACCTGAACATCACCGCCCCCACGGCGCAGCAGGCGCGCGCCACGGCGCTGCAGGCAGCCGCCATCCTGGGCATCGCGCCTTTCTGAGCCGCCCCATGATCCTCGACGGCAACGATCCCTCGGCCATCGCCGCTGCGGCACGCGCGCTGCGCGGCGGCGCGCTGCTGGGCCTGCCCACCGAAACGGTGTACGGCCTGGCGGCCGACGCCAGCAGCGACGCCGCCGTGGCGCAGATCTTCGCCGCCAAGGGCCGGCCCAGCGACCACCCGCTGATCGTGCACGTGGCCGACGCATCGGGCATCGCGCACTTCGCGCGCGCGCTGCCGGCCTTTGCCCAGGCGCTGGTCGATGCCTTCTGGCCCGGACCGCTGACGCTCATCCTGCCGCGCCTGGCTGGCGTGGCGACGGCCGCCACCGGCGGCCAGGACAGCGTGGGCCTGCGCTGCCCGGCCCACCCCGTGGCCCATGCCGTGCTGCAGGCCTGCGCCGCGCCCGGCGACGGCCCCGAGCTCGGCGGACCACCCGTGTGGGGCCTGGCCGCGCCCAGCGCCAACCGCTTCGGCCGCGTGAGTCCCACCACGGCGCAGCATGTGCAGGACGAGTTCGGCGCATCGCTGCTGGTGCTCGACGGCGGCCCCTGCGGCGTGGGCATCGAATCGACCATCGTCGACTGCACGCGCGGCGTGCCCGTGCTGCTGCGCCCCGGCGCCATCACGCGCGCCCAGATCGCGGCCGCCTGCGGCATCGAACCGCTCTCGAAAGAGGAGCTGCCCGCGCAGACCCCGCGCGCTTCAGGCACCCTGGAGGCCCATTACGCGCCGAACGCCAAGGTGCGCCTCATGGATGCCAAGGCCTTGCAGACCGGCCTGGACCTGCTCGGCGCCGAGGCGGCGCACCTGGCGGTGTATGCGCGCGCGCCGCTGCGCACCGCCTCGCCGCGGGTACTGCTGCGGCGCATGCCCAGCGACGCCGAAGCCACGGCCCAGCAACTGTTCGCCGCGCTGCGCAGTTTCGACGACGCGGGCGCGCGGCTGATCTGGATCGAGACCCCGCCCGACACCCCCGACTGGGAAGGCGTGCGCGACCGCCTGCAGCGCGCCGCGGCGGCCTAGGGCCGCGCGCGGGCGCCTCGTTACACTAGCAACCCCTGATTGGAGAACTCACCATGGCAGCAAATTGGATGCGCCGCACCTTTCTGGCGGCCGCCTGCGCATCGGCCGCCCTGCTGGCGGCTTGCGGTTCCAGCACCACCGAATCGGCGATCAAGCCCGAGCGCTTCATCGCCTTTGGCGACGCCTTTTCCGATGCCGGCCAAAAGGGCGCGCGTTACACCGTGAACAATGGCTCGGTGAACAACTGGACGCTGCAGCTCGCAGCGCGCTATGGCAAGACGCTGGCGCCCGTCTCCGCCGGCGGCCTGAGCTACGCCCAGGGCAATGCGCGCATCACGGCGCAGCCGGACGCAGCGGGTCAGAGCGGCACGCCGACCATCCAGGAGCAGGTGGACAGCTTTCTGGCCAGCAAGACCTTTGCCGTCAACGACCTCGTGCTGGTCAATGGCGGCATCAGCGACCTGATCGCCGGCATGGCGGCCGTGCAGGCCGGCACGCTGGCCAGCGCCGACTACCTGGCGCAGGCGCGGCAGAACGGCGAGGCGCTGGCAGCGCAGGTGCGCCGGCTGGTCAACGCCGGGGCCACACACGTGGTCGTGGCCGGGGCCTATGACCTGAGCAAGACGCCCTGGGCCATCGCCACGCAGCAGCAGTCGCTGCTCTCCAGCGCCAGCCTGCGCTTCAACGAGGGCCTGCTGATCGGCATCAACGACCTCGGCGACCGGGTGCTGTACGTGGACGCGGCGTACTACGTCAACCTGTACACCTACTCCCCCGGCACCTACTATTTCACCAACGCCACCACGCCCGTGTGCACCTCGGTGGACCCGGGCCCCGGCATAGGCATAGGCGCAGGCCAGGTCAATTCGGCGCTGTGCACCTCGGCCACCCTGGTCGCAGGCGCCAACCCCGACCACTATGTGTTTGCCGACGCCGTGTACCTGGGCCCCGCGGCGCACCGCCAGTTTGGCGACTACGCCTACGACCGGCTGCGCATGCGCTGGTGAGCGCGCAGGGCGCACCCATGAAAAAACCGACCCAGGGGTCGGTTTTTTTTGTGGCTCCGGCCCCGATGGGCCGGGGGGCGGACCTCACTTGACGAGGTCAAACAGGCCGCGCGCCTGCGCGTGGCAGAACGGCGGCTCGTAGGTGCCGTGGTAGGAGCCGTAGTAGGTGGCAAACTCGGCCGAGGTGGGGTCCGTGGGTGCCTTGCCGCCGGGACCGTAGGCCATCTGGACCATGGCGTCCACGTCCACCGAGCTCACATTGGTCACGCCGCGGCTGTCGAAGTCTGCCTTCATCACGTTCTGGTGCACGGCCGGCGGGACGGTGGGATCGCCGGCGCCGCCGCACAGCAGCACGCGCGCCTTGGGCGTCCAGCCCAGCAGGTCGTTCTTGCGCGCTGCCACGGCCAGGGGATGCGTGTCGCTGGTGCGCGCACCGGCCAGGAAGTCGGCCTGGAATATGGCGTCGCGCGCCTGGTTGGGCGTGACGCCCGGGCCGCCGGGCAGCGAGCCGCTGGTCACCAGGGTGGTGTAGTTCAGCGTGGGGTTGGGCAGCAGGTTCTCGATATAGCCGGAGTACGGGGCCTTGAACGCGGTCTTCACGTCGGTGTAGACGGTGCCGTACACCTTTTGCCAGGACGTGACCAGGAAGGGCACGAAGAACTGGAAGCCGGCGATGGCATCGGGCAGCTTGAGCGAGCCCGAGAGGTTGTACGGCCCGGCCAGGTGCGCGCCCGCGACGACGTTGAACTCCGTGCCGTAGTCGCGCTCGGCCGCCCGCTGCGCCGCCATGGAGGCATGCCCGCCCTGCGAATAGCCGGTGAACATGACCTTGCCCGAGAGGCTGGCGCCCACCGTGCCCGCGGCATTGCGCGCCGCGCGCACGGCATCGATGACGCTGGTGGCTTCGGAGTCGGCATGCAGGTAGGGGTGGAAGCTGTACTGCGACTTGGCGTAGCCCAGGTAGTCCGTGGCCACCACCGCATAGCCCTGCGCGGCATACATGGCGGCGAGCAGGAAGGTCTCCGTGTCCTGGGGATTGGCCAGGGTGCGCGGTTTTTGCACATCCGTGCCCTTGGCATAGGCCACCAGCGCCGCCGGTGCCGCGCAGGCCGCCCCGCCGGGCACGAGCATCACACCCGAGGCGTTGGTGAAGTCATTGCCGCGCGCGCCCACGGTGTTGTAGTTCAGGGCCACCACCTTGACATCGCATTTCGCCGCGCCCGCAAGAGGCCGCAGCCCGCTGGCCGTGGTGGCTGCGTCGATCTGCGCGGCGCTCAGGGTGGTCAGCACGGCGGGCGTATCGATCAGCGAACCGCGCTCCGGATCGTCCGAGCCTCCGCAAGCGCTCAGGACGGCGGCCGCGACGGCCACGCACGACAAACGGAAAAATTGCATGTTCTACCCCTCTTGGTCATGGAAAGCTGGCATGGTGCACCGGCCAGGCCCATTGCAGCATCGGGGATAACACGCACCCGGCAACCCGCGCCGGGTTCACTGGTCGCGCGCCGTCCAGTCGATCAGGGCATCGAGCACCGGGCGGGCCGCGCCCGCCATGGGGTGGTTGACCAGGGCCACCAGCACATAGCGCCGCCCGCTCGCCGCATGCACGTAGCCGGCCACGGCCAGTACGTCGCGCAGGCTGCCGGTCTTGAGGTGGGCCGCCCCCGCGCGCCCCTTGCTGCGGCGCAGCGTGCCATCGACCCCGGCGATGGGCAGCGAGGCCGCCAGCTCCGGCATGACCGGCGAATCCCAGGCCACCTGCAGCATGCGCCCCAGGGCCTGGGCCGTGGTGCGCGCCTCGCGGCTCAGCCCGGCGCCGTTGTCCACCTGGGGCAGGGGCTGCCCCGCCAGGCGCTGGCGCCACCACTGCGCCAGCACATCGCGCGCTCCCTCGAACGTGGCGGTGGCGCCGCGCTGCAGCGCGAGCGTGAGAAACACCTGCTGCGCCATGACGTTGTTGCTGTACTTGTTGATGTCGCGCACCACCTCGGCCAAGGCCGGCGACGCCACGGCAAAGGCGGGTTGCAGGCCCGCAGGCACCTGGCCGTCGCGCACCCGGCCCGTGAGCCTGCCGCCCAGTGCGCGCCACATGCCCTCCACGGCACGCGCCGCCAGGGCGGCCGGGTCGGCATACGCCACCGGCCACACGCGCTCGCCGCAGGCTGCCGGATAGGCCCCCTGGAAGGCGATGCGCGCCGGGTCGGCCCACTGCGCACGCAGGCCCGCACGCCAATCGCCGCAGGGCGTGCCCGGCGGCGCCAGCGGCACGCTGGGCTGGAGCTGCACCCCGGCGAGCGGCGGGTCGTACTGGATGCGCGCCAGGGCAGCCGCCGGGTCGGGCACGAAGGTCAGGGCCAGGGATTGGAAGTTCACCAGCAGCGCGTCGGGCGCCACGTTGTAGGCGCGCAGGGGCTCGCCGTCGAACCGCCCGGGATCGTGCGCAGGCAGGTCGAAGGCACTGCGGTCGAGCACGATGTCGCCCGCGATGTCCTCGATGCCCTGCGCCTGCAGGCGGCGCATCAGCAGCCACAGGCGCTCCACCACCAGCTTGGGGTCGCCCTGGCCCTGGATGTACACATTCCCGCGCAGGCTGCCGCCCCGCACCGTGCCCTCGACGTACACCGGCGTGTTCCACACGTAGGCGGGGCCCAGCAGGTCCAGGGCGGCAAAGGTGGTGACCAGCTTCATCACCGAGGCCGGGTTGGCGCTTTCCTGCGCGCGGTGCGCCAGGCGGGCCGGTGCGCGCGCATCCTGCGCATCGGCCACGTACACGGCCAGCGCGTCCTGCGGCAGGCGCGCGCGCGCCAGCGCGGCCTCGATCTCGGGGGGCAAGGCGCCCGCCGCCGCCCGGCACGCCAGGGCGGCGCCCAGGCCCAGGGCCGCGGCCATGCGCCCCAGGCGCAGAAGGCCACGGCGCAGGCCGCATGGGAACAGAGAATTTCGCATCGCCCAAGTCTAGCGATAATGCCCTTTTGCCCCGGCGCACCCGCCCATGCACCTGCTTGCCTTCGATACCAGCACCGAAACCCTGTCCGTCGCCGTGCAGCGCGGCACGGCCGTGTGGGAGCACACCGGCCCCGGCGGGGCACAGGCCTCGCGCGGCCTGATCGCGACCATCGAGGCGCTGCTCGCCCAGGCCGGCCTGGAGCTGGGGCAGCTCGATGCCCTGGTCTTCGGACAAGGCCCGGGCTCGTTCACCGGCCTGCGCACGGCCTGCGCCGTGGCGCAGGGACTGGCCTATGGCGCCAGCGGCACCCGCGCCCTGCCCGTGCTGCCCATAGACACCTTGAGCGCGCTGGCCCAGGCGGCCCGCGATGCCCACGGCTGCACCGCGGTGGTGGCCGTGCTCGATGCCCGCATGGACGAGGTCTATGCCGCCCACCTGCAGTGGCAGCAGGACCGCTGGCACATGCCCTGGGGGCCCCAACTGTGTGCGCCAGAGCATGTGCCCGTGCCCGCGGGCTGGACGGTGGCGGGCAACGCCCAGGCCGCCTACGGCGCCCGCCTGGCCCCGGAGGCGCACCATGTCGCGGCGCTGCCCACGGCGCGCGCACTGCTGCAACTGGCGCCCGCCTGGCTCGCGGCCGGCCGCGCCACGGACGCGCGCGGTGCGCTGCCGCTCTACCTGCGCGACAAGGTCGCCCAGACCACGGCCGAGCGCGCGGCGCTGCGCGCCGGGACGGTCGCGCCATGACCACCGATACCGCCGTGCCCGTGTGGCTCGAGCCCCTGTCGCTGGCACAGCTCGACGCGGTACTCGCCATCGAGCAGCAGGCCCACGCGCACCCCTGGTCGCGCCGCCATTTCACGGATGCGCTGGCCAGCGGCTACCGCATCGACCTGCTGCGGGGCGGGGACAGTGTCCTGGGCTACTTCGTCGCCATGGCGGGGGTGGACGAGGCGCACCTGCTCAATCTGACGGTGGCACCGGCCTTCCAGCGCCAGGGCTGGGCCCAGGTGCTGCTCGACGCGCTCGCCCTGTGGGCGCGTGGCCTGGGCCTGCAGTGGCTGTGGCTGGAAGTGCGCGTGGGCAACGAGCGCGCGCGCCAGGTCTACGCAGCCCACGGCTTCCAGCAGGTGGGTGTGCGCAAGGGCTACTACCCCCTGGCCGCAGGCGCGCGCGAGGACGCCATCGTGATGAGCCGCGCACTGTGAGCCCTTCTGACGCCCCCTCGTCCGCACCGCCCGGCCTGGCCCTGGACGCGCGCCAGCGCGCCATGCTGCTCGAAATGGGCGTGCGGCTCTGGCAGCCCGCAGCCGCAGCCCCCCCGGTGGAGGCAGCGCCGCCTGCCGCCGCTGCCGTGCGGCAGGACCCGCCGGTGCAGACCCCGGCGCCAGCGCCCGCACGCGCTGCGGCCGCCCCGCCACCCGCGGCTGCACCGGCCGCGCCCCCCATGCGGCGCACAGCGCCGGGCCCCGGCCCGGCGGACGCGGGTTCAGCCGTGCTCCTGCCCGCACAAGCCCTCTACCCGCACGCCGACCCCACCCAGACCCCGCCCGGACTGGGAACGGCCTGGCTGCTGGTGGCCGAGAGCCTGCAGGCGCATGCCCGCCTGGCCGAGCAGGGTGCGCGCCTGCTGGACAATATGCTGCGCGCCCTGGGGCTGCACCACCATCCGCAGGTGTACCTGTGCTCTGTGGCCAGCGCCCCGGACGCCGCAGACGGCGGCCTGGCGCTGCCCGGCGCACTGGACGGCGTGCTGCAGCAATTGCGCCCGGCAGTGGTGCTGCTCATGGGGCGCACGGCCGTGCGCCACTGCCTGGGCCGCACCGAGCCCCTGGGGCAGTTGCGCGGCCAGCCTTTCGCGCTCGCGGGCGTGCCTGCCGTGGTGACCTATGACGCCCCCCTGCTGCTGCGCTCGCCCGCCCTCAAGCCGGCTGCCTGGGAAGACCTGTGCCGCGCCCGAGCCCTGGCGACGCCAGCACCTGCCGCCCCGGCCTGAAAAAAGACGCCCCCAGAATAGCGGGCAGACCTTGCGTGCGGGCTGCAGGCCGGGCCCGCGCCATTTGCCGTGCCGCGGACGCCGCGCAGCCCCCTGGACGCCACGGACATGCCCCCGCACCGGCCGTGCGCGGGCAGCCGGTGCGATAATTGTGCGCTTGCAATCTGGAGACCCTTGTCATGGAAGCCTATCCCAGTCGATAGCTTTCAGCTCCCGGCCGTATCGGGGCTGAAAGCACCCCCACCGTCCCCCCCGATCCACCCCCGCCGGGAGCCATCGCATGCTCAACGTCTTCACGCTCGCCAATGGGCGCCTTGTCCAGGAAGAAATCGAATCGCTGGAGGAGCTCTCCCGGTTCCAGCCCATCTGGGTCGACCTCGAATCGCCCACCACCGATGAAAAGCGCTGGGTGGCACAGTATTTCGGCCTGTCCATCCCCGAGGACGCGATGGACGACGACATCGAGGAGTCGGCCCGGTTTTACGAGGAAGACAATGGCGAGCTGCACATCCGCAGCGACTTCCTGATCGACGACCGTGGCCAGCCGCGCGCGGCGCGCGTGGCCTTCATCCTCAACCTGGTCAACGACGAGCTGCGCAGCAAGGGCGTGCTGTTCTCCATCCACGACGAGGACGTGCCCGTGTTCCGCCTGCTGCGCCTGCGTGCACGCCGCGCGCCGGGCCTGATCGCGGACGCGCGCGACGTGCTGCTCAAGCTCTTCGACGCCGACGCCGAATACTCCGCCGACACCCTGGAAGGCATTTACGACGAACTGGAGCAGGTGAGCAAGCAGGTGCTCTCGGGCGACGTGACGGACGAGCGCGCGGGCAAGGTGCTGGCCGCCATCGCGCGCCAGGAGGATTTGAACGGCCGCATCCGGCGCAACGTCATGGACACGCGGCGCGCCGTGAGCTTCATGATGCGCAGCAAGATGCTCGACGCCGAGCAGTTCGAGGAAGCGCGCCAGATCCTGCGCGACATCGACTCGCTCGACAGCCACACGGCCTTTCTATTCGACAAGATCAACTTCCTGATGGACGCCACCGTCGGCTTCACCAACATCAACCAGAACAAGATCATCAAGATCTTCTCGGTGGCCAGCGTGGCGCTGCTGCCGCCCACGCTGGTCGCCAGCCTCTACGGCATGAACCTGCACTTCCCGGAGATCGAGTGGCTGGGCCACCTGGGCTACCCCTATGTGCTGGGGCTCATGATCTCCAGCGCGCTGGTGCCCATGTGGTACTTCCGCAAGCGCGGATGGTTGAAATAGGACGATGGCCTGCGGCGCTGTGCGCCAGAATCTTCAAGGGAATCAGCCTCCAGCGCGCGCCCACCAAGCGCCAGCAGCTCTGTTTTTTATAGCGACTGGAGCAGGTGGCGCACGATGTGGTCGGCATAACGGCTGGCCACGGTCTGGATGAAGACCGGGAAATCGACATGCGCGTCATCATCGGCCCGGTCGGAAATCGTGCGCACGGCGGCAAACGGCAGGCCATAGTCCAGGCAGACCTGGGCCACGGCGGCGCCCTCCATCTCCACGGCCAGCACATCGTGCCCGGCGGCCACCAGAGGCTCGCGCAATGCGCGCGAGACCTGGGCGCAGGTGACAAAGCGGTCGCCACTGGCCACCAGCCCTTGGTGACAGTGCGGCCGCCGCCCATCCGCATTGGTATGAAAATGGGTCACATCGCCCGCCAGACAAGCGCTGACAGCTCCTGAAAGGTGAGCAGTCAAGGCCGCATCGCACGGCAGGCGCACACCGGCGTAGCCCGGCACCAGCCAGCGCTCGAACAGCGGCGAGGCGTCCATGTCGTGCTGCACATAGTCCTGCGCCACCACCACGTCACCCACCTGCACACCCTCGCCCACGCCGCCGGCCACGCCCGTGAAGACGATGCGCGCCACGCCAAAGCGCTCGGCCAGCACCGTGGCCGTGGTGGCGGCAGCCACCTTGCCTATGCCCGAAAGCGCCAGCACCACGGGCCGGTCGTACAGGTGGCCGATCCAGAAGGAACGCCCCGCATGCATCACCCGGCGCGCGCGCTCCAGGCTGGTGATGAGGCCGGACTGTTCTTCGGGCAGGGCACTGAGGATGGCGGTGGTCATGGCAAGGCAGGCAGACAAATGACAAGGAGCGGCACCAGGCCGCTCCTCGATTGTCGCCCAGACGGCTGGCGCGCTTACTTCTTGTCGCGCAGCTCGCGCCGCAGGATCTTGCCCACGGGCGTCTTGGGCAGCTCGGTGCGGAACTCCACCACCTTGGGCTGCTTGTAGCCCGTGAGGTTGGCGCGGCAGAACTCGCGCACCTCGGCCTCGGTCAGCTCGGGGTCCTTCTTGACGATGACCAGCTTGACCGCCTCACCCGTCTTCTCGTCGGGCACGCCGACCACGGCGCATTCGAGCACGCCGGGGCAGTTGGCCACGACCTCCTCCACCTCGTTCGGGTAGACGTTGAAGCCGCTCACCAGCACCATGTCCTTCTTGCGGTCCACGATCTTGAAGTAGCCGCGCTCGTCCATCACGCCCACGTCGCCGGTCTTGAAGTAGCCGTCCGCCGTCATGACCTTGGCGGTCTCGTCGGGGCGCTGCCAGTAGCCGGCCATGACCTGCGGTCCCTTGATGGCGATCTCGCCGGGCTGGCCCAGCGCCGTGACCTCGTTGCCTTCGTCGTCCAGCAGCTTCATGTAGGTGCTGGGCAGGGGCACGCCGATGGTGCCGGTGAATTCGGTGCTGGTGGTCGGGTTGCAGCTGGCCGAGGGGCTGGTCTCCGACAGGCCGTAGCCCTCGCAGATGGGGCAGCCCGTCTTCTCCAGCCAGAGCTTGGCCACGGCGCCCTGCACCGCCATGCCGCCGCCCACGGAAACCTTGAGGTTCTTCCAGTTGACGGTATGGAAGTCCGGGTGGTTGGCCAGGCCGTTGAACAGCGTGTTGACCGCCGGGAAGCTGTGGAAGGTGTGCTTGGACAGCTCCTTGAGCACGGCAGGCAGGTCGCGCGGATTGGGAATCAGGATGGTCTTGCCCCCGGTGCGCATAGACAGCATCATGTTCACGGTGAACGCGAAGATGTGGTAGAGCGGCAGGGCGCAAATGCTGGTGGGCTGCTCGCCGGCCGGCACCTTCTTCATCACGGGTTCGTTCCAGACCTCGGACTGCAGCACGTTGGCAATCACGTTGCGGTGCAGCAGCACCGCGCCCTTGGAAACGCCGGTGGTGCCGCCGGTGTACTGCAGCAGGGCGATGTCGTCGGGCTTGATGTCCGGCTTCTTGAAGCTGCCGCGCGTGCCCTGGGCAATGGCTTCATTGAAGCGCACGGCATGGGGCAGGTTGTAGGCCGGCACCATCTTCTTGACATTGCGCACCACGTAGTTGACCAACGCGCCCTTGAGCAGGCCGAGCTGGTCGCCCATGGCGCACAGCACCACGTGCTTGACGGGCGTGTGCGCAATGCACTGCTCCAGCGTGGTGGCGAAGTTCTCGATGATGACGATGGCCTTGGCGCCCGAATCCTTGAGCTGGTGCTCCAGCTCGCGCGGCGTGTACAGCGGGTTGACGTTCACCACCACGTAGCCGGCGCGCAGAATGGCCGCCACCGCCACAGGGTACTGGGGGATGTTGGGCATCATGATGGCCACACGGTCCCCCTTGGCCAGGCCCAGCCCCTGCAGGTAGGCGGCGAAGGCGCTGCTCAGCGAGTCGGTCAGGGCGTAGGTGATGTCCTTCCCCATGAAGCTGTAGGCCACGCGGTCCTTGTACTTCGTGAAGGCCTCCTCCATCAACGCCACGAGCGACGGGTACTGCCCGGGGTCGATGTCGGCGGGTACGCCGGACGGGTAGCTCTTGAGCCAAATGCGGTCGGTCATCTCCAAGTCTCCTGCTGTGTTTATCGTGGGTGAAAAACCGTGCCGGAATATTTAGTACGGTCGTGCTTTTTTTGCTGGGCCATTATGCCCGGTCAGCCCTTGAGCGCGCCCAGCACCTCGTCAAGCATCTTCTTCGCATCGCCAAACAGCATGCGGTTGTTCTCCTTGTAGAACAGCGGGTTGTCCACGCCGGCGTAGCCCGAGGCCATGGAGCGCTTCATGACGATGGAGGTCTTGGCCTTCCACACCTCCAGCACCGGCATGCCGGCGATGGGGCTGGCCGGGTCTTCGAGCGCACTGGGGTTGACGATGTCGTTGGCGCCAATGACCATGGCCACGTCGGCGTCGGGGAAGTCCTCGTTGATCTCGTCCATCTCCATCACGATGTCGTAGGGCACCTTGGCCTCGGCCAGCAGCACGTTCATGTGGCCCGGCATGCGCCCGGCCACGGGGTGGATGGCAAAGCGCACCTGCACGCCCTTTTCGCGCAGGGTCTGGGTGATTTCGTACACCGTGTGCTGCGCCTGGGCCACGGCCATGCCGTAGCCGGGCACGATGATCACGCTCTTGGCCTCGCGCAGCATCTCCGCCGTCTCGGCCGAGCTCACGGGCACCACTTCGCCCTGGGGCGCAGCAGCGTCGCCCGCCTTGGCGGCAGGCGCACCGCCGCCGGAGCCGAAGCCGCCGGCGATCACGCTGATGAAGTTGCGGTTCATCGCGTTGCACATGATGTAGGAGAGGATGGCGCCCGACGATCCCACCAGCGCACCGGTCACGATCAGCAGGTCGTTGCTCAGCATGAAGCCGGTGGCCGCTGCCGCCCAGCCGGAGTAACTGTTGAGCATGGAGACCACCACGGGCATGTCCGCGCCGCCAATGGCCATGACCATGTGCACGCCGAACAGGAGCGCAATCGCGGTCATCACCATCAAAGGCAGCATGCCGGACTGCACATCGTGGGCGTTCAGGAACTCGCGGCCAAACCAGATCACCACCAGCAGTGCCACCAGGTTGAGCCAGTGGCGCGCGGGCAGCAGCAGGGGCTTGCCGCCGATCTTGCCGTTGAGCTTGCCGAACGCGATCAGCGAGCCCGAGAAGGTCACGGCGCCGATCAGGATGCCGACGTAGATCTCCACCTCATGGATGACTTTTTCTGCGCCTTGGAGCTGGATCGAGGTATCCACATAGCTGGCGAAACCCACCAGACAGGCGGCCAGACCCACCAGGCTGTGCATGAGCGCCACCAGCTCGGGCATTTGCGTCATCTTGACGACCTTGGCCGCGTACAGGCCGATGCCGCCGCCGATGACCAGCGCGCCCACGATCCAGGCAATGCCTGCCGGTGCCACGCGCGGACCGAACACGGTGGCCAGCACGGCCAGCGCCATGCCGACCATGCCGAACAGGTTGCCGCGGCGCGACGTCTCCGGGTTGGACAGGCCGCCCAGGCTGAGAATGAAAAGAATGGCGGCGCCCAGGTAGGCCACCGTAGCGAGACTTTGGGACATGGTGTGTTCTCCCTCTTGTTCTTATTTACGGAACATGGCCAGCATGCGGCGCGTCACGGCAAAGCCGCCGAACATGTTGACGGCGGTGAGCACCAGGGCGGCAAAGGCCAGCCACAGGATCAAGCCGTCCGGGCGTCCGTTCGTCCCGGCTTCGGGCGGTGCAATCTGCACCAGCGCCCCGATGGCGATGATGCTGGAGATGGCATTGGTCACGCTCATCAGCGGCGTGTGCAGGGCCGGGGTGACGTTCCACACCACCATGTAGCCGATGAAGCAGGCCAGCACGAACACCGTGAAGTGGCCCAGGAAAGCCACCGGCGCATAGGCACCCACCGCCCAGAAGAGCACGGCCAGCACGGCAAAGACGATGGTCAGCGTCTTGGCCGACATGGGCTCGCCCGGGCCGTGGCTGGATTTTTTCTCGGCCGCAGGCGCTGCCGCTGCGGGCTTGGGCGCGGGGGCCGGGGCGGCCTTGAGCGGCGGGGCGGGCCAGGTGAGGGCGCCGTCCTTGACGACGGTGAGCCCGCGGATGGCGTCGTCCTCCATATTGACCACGGCCACGCCGTCCTTGGCCTTGCACAGCTCCTCGGTCAGGCGCAGCAGGTTGGTGGCGTAGAGCGTGGACGACTGCTTGGCCAGGCGCGAGGCCAGGTCGGTGTAGCCGATGATGGTCACGCCATGGCGCACCACGGCCTCGCCGGGCACGGTCAGTTCGCAGTTGCCGCCCTGCTCGGCCGCCATGTCCACGATCACGCTGCCGGGGCGCATGCTCTGCACCATCTCGGCGGTGATCAGCTTGGGCGCGGGCTTGCCGGGGATGAGCGCGGTGGTGATGATGATGTCCGCATCCTTGGCCTGCTCGGCGTACATCTGGCGCTGCGCCGCCTGAAAGCCCTCGCTCATGACCTTGGCGTAGCCGCCGCCACCCGAGCCGTCCTCCTCGTAGTCCACCTTGACGAACTCGCCACCCAGGGACTTGACCTGGTCGGCCACCTCGGCGCGCGTGTCGTTGGCGCGCACGATGGCGCCCAGGTTGGCGGCCGTGCCGATCGCGGCCAGGCCCGCCACGCCCGCGCCGGCAATGAACACCTTGGCGGGCGGAACCTTGCCTGCGGCCGTGATCTGGCCATTGAAATAGCGGCCAAAGGCGTTGGCCGCCTCGATCACGGCGCGATAGCCGCTCACCCCGGCCGTGGAGGTCAGCGCATCCATCTTCTGCGCACGGCTCAGGGTACGGGGCAGGCAGTCGATGGCCAGCACCGTGGCCTTCTTGGCCTGGAGCTGCTCCATCAGCGCGGGGTTCTGTGCGGGCCAGACGAAACCGATCAGCACGCCGCCTTCGCGCATCAGCGCCACTTCCTCGCTGCTCGGCGGGCGCACCTTGAGCACGATGTCCGATGCGGCCCAGAGCTGCGCCGCATCGGGCAGCACCTCGGCACCCGCCGCGCGGTAGCTGTCGTCGCTGAAGTGGGCCGCATCGCCGGCGCCTGCTTCCACAGCCACCTTGAAGCCGAGTTTGATGAGTTTTTCCACCACGTCGGGCACGGTGGCCACGCGCTTTTCGCCAGGGAAAGTTTCCTTGGGCACGCCAATGCGCTGCACCAGTGGACTTGGGCTCGTCTGCATGGATGATCTCCTCCAGGTTTTTTGATCGTTGCGCAAGCCCGGTGCGGGCTTGGATGCACAGAAGACCGGGCGCGCACCGCTGCGCGCGCCGGTACCGGCTGACTGACCACAAGCTTACATGAAGAAACAGGCCCCGCTCTGTCTCGCATGCGCGTGTAGAGAAGGCCCCCAAAATAAAAAACGGCAGCCCGCGGGCTGCCGTTTTCTGCCGCCGTGGGGCTGGCGTCAGTTCACCACCTGAGCCAGTGCGCCTGCAGCGTACTTCTGCGCCATCACGGTGAGCGGCACGCCCTTGATCTTGGCAGCCTGCCCCTCGCAGCCGAACTCCAGGTAGCGCTGCTTGCAAATGGCCTTGGCCGCTTCACGCGCCGGCTTCATCCACTCGCGCATGTCGAACTTGTCGGGGTTTTCGGCCTGGAACTTGCGCACGGCCCCGGTCATCGCGAGGCGGATGTCGGTGTCGATGTTGATCTTGCGCACGCCGTGCTTGATGGCTTCCTGGATTTCCGCGATGGGCACGCCATAGGTCTGCTTCATCTTGCCACCGTACTGGTTGATGATGGCCAGCAGGTCCTGCGGCACGGAGGACGAGCCATGCATCACCAGGTGGGTATTGGGAATGCGCGCGTGGATTTCCTTGACGCGCGAGATGGCCAGCACGTCGCCCGTGGGCGGGCGCGTGAACTTGTAGGCCCCGTGGCTGGTACCGATGGCAATCGCCAGGGCGTCGAGCTGCGTGGCCTTGACGAACTGGGCGGCCTCCTCGGGGTCGGTCAGCATCTGGGCGTGGCTGAGCTTGCCCACGGCGCCGATGCCATCCTCTTCACCCGCTTCGCCGGTCTCCAGGCTGCCCAGGCAACCGAGCTCGCCCTCGACGGTGGCGCCGATGCGGTGCGCCATCTCCACGACCTGGCGCGTCACGCGCACGTTGTACTCAAAGTCGGCCGGGGTCTTGCCATCCTCCTTGAGGCTGCCGTCCATCATGACCGAGCCAAAACCCAGCTGGAGAGCGCCCTCGCACACGCCGGGGCTGGTGCCGTGGTCCTGGTGCATCACCAGCGGAATGTGCGGATAGGCTTCGGAGGCGGCGGCAATCAGGTGCTTGATGAAGCTCTCGCCCGCGTACTTGCGCGCGCCGGCGCTGGCCTGCAGGATGACCGGCGCACCCACTTCGTCGGCGGCAGCCATCACGGCCTGGACTTGCTCCAGATTGTTGACGTTGAAGGCGGGGATGCCATAGCCGCATTCGGCGGCATGGTCCAGCAGTTCGCGCATCGAGACGAGGGGCATGGTGGTCGGTCCGGAAAAATGAGAAAAGTGCGGCGGCCTGTAACCGCTCCGTAACTCGCAATTCTATCCGCCATGCCTGTGGGCCGGGCCTTCGCGCAGTGCTCCAACGGGTTAATGGCTCGTTAATCCTGGTGGCCTAGGATGGCTGCATGAAGACGACCGCCGAAGCCGCCACTGCGCCACGTCCTGCAGCAGGCCATGTGCGCATCCTGTTCTGGACCATTGCCTGGCTGGTGTGCATGCTCGCCTGGGACGCCAGCGGCCTGGATCTGCCTGTGGCCCGGTGGTTCGGCAGCCCCTCTGGCTTTCCCCTGCGCGAACACTGGTTCTTCGTGGGAGTCATGCACGAGCTGGCACGCCGCCTGGCATGGGTGCTGGTCGCCGTGCTGATCGCCTCCATCTGGCTGCCTCTGGGTCCCTTGCGCGGCACCAGCCGGGGTGCACGCATACAACTGGCGGCCACCACCCTGCTGTCGCTGGCCGTGGTCAGCACATTGAAGTACACCAGCAGCACCAGTTGCCCCTGGGACCTGTCGGAATTTGGCGGCGTGGCACGCCACGTCTCCCATTGGGCCCTGGGCGTTCTCGATGGCGGCGGCGGCAAGTGCTTTCCGGCCGGACACGCATCGGCCGGATTTGCCTTTTTTGGCGGCTTTTTTGCACTGCGGCGCCAGCGCCCCCCGGCAGCCCAGACATGGCTGATGGTCACCCTGCTGGCGGGTTTGCTGCTGGGCTGGGCCCAGCAGGTGCGCGGCGCCCATTTTCTGAGCCACACCCTCTGGACCGGATGGCTGTGCTGGTGCACCGCCTGGCTCGTGGATCTCGGTATCCAGGTGCTGCAGCGGCGCCCCCGCCGCCAGACCCGTACCAGCGTGTCCAGCGATGCTGTCGCTTGACCTGCTCCTGTTCCAGTGGATCAATGCCGGCCCCGGCACGGCGCCCGCGGTGGTGTTTCTGGCGCGCATGGCCTCCAGCGGCGAGGCCGTCGTCCTGCTGGCGCTGCTGGCCCTGGCCATGCGCCAGGCACCGCACCGGGCGCACCGCGCACTGCTCGGCAGCCTGATGGCCCTGGCGCTGGCCTGGTGCACGGTGTACTGCCTGCGTCTGTGGATTCCCTTCCCGCGGCCGGCGCAATGGGGCCTGGGCATCCAATGGGTGGCGCAAGGCCCGCGCCCGGGCTTTCCCAGCATGCACGCCGCCACGGCGTTTGCCTTTGCCTGCACTCTGCTGTTCACCTGCCGCCGGTGCATGGCGGCATGGGCCGCCCTGCTGTTTGCCGGCGTGGTGGCCTGGAGCCGCGTCTGCCTGGGGCTGCATTTCCCTTCGGACGTGCTGGCCGGCGCGGGGGTCGGTCTGGCCTGCGCCTATGGCGCCTCGGCGCTCCTGCCCCTGCAGCTCAAGTGGCTCGGCAGATTTTCAGCATATTGGTCCCACCTGGCGCACCCATGGGTTCGCCGCAGGTGATGGCGTAGACGTCGCCGCTGGCGACGATGCCGCGCTCCTTGAGATGCCGCTCCGCCTGTTCCAGGGCGGTATCGCGGTCTGCGCTGGTGTCCATGAGCAGCGGACGCACGTTGCGGTACAAGGCCATGCGGCGCTGGGTCGCCACCTTGGGGGTGAGGGCATAGATGGGGATGTGGATGCGGTGGCGGCTCATCCACAGGGCCGTCGAGCCGCTTTCCGTCATGGCCACGATGGCCTTGGCACCCAGGTGGTGCGCGGTGAACAGCGCGCCCATGGCGATGGACTGGTCGATGCTGGCAAAACTGCGGCCGGAAAAATCCGCGTCGAGCTGGCTGTCTTCGGCGGCCTCGGCGGCGGCGCAGATCTTGGCCATTTCCTGCACCGTCTCCAGGGGATAGCGACCCGCGGCGGTCTCCGCGCTGAGCATCACGGCATCCGTGCCGTCGAGCACGGCGTTGGCCACGTCGCTGACCTCGGCACGGGTGGGCACGGGGTTGGTGATCATGCTCTCCATCATCTGCGTGGCGGTGATCACGACCTTGTCCATGTCGCGCGCCATGCGGATCATCTTTTTCTGCAGCGCCGGCACCACCGCATTGCCCACCTCCACGGCGAGGTCGCCGCGCGCAACCATGATGCCATCGCTGGCGCGCAGGATTTCCTCCAGCCGCGGAATGGCTTCGGCACGTTCGATCTTGGCAATCAGGCCCGGCCGGTGGTGCAGGGGTGCGGCTGCCACATTGCAGAGCTGGCGCGCCATTTCCATGTCGGTGGCATTCTTGGGGAAGCTGACGGCCACGTAGTCGGCCTGCAGGCCCATGGCGGTGCGGATGTCCTCCATGTCCTTGGCCGTCAGGGCGGGCGCCGACAGACCGCCGCCCTGCTTGTTGATGCCCTTGTTGTTCGACAGCTCGCCGCCGATGCGCACCGTGGTGTGCACCGCCTCGCCGCGCACGGCATCGACCTGGAGCACGATCAGTCCATCGTTGAGCAGCAGCACGTCGCCCGGGCGGGTGTCGCGCGGCAACTCCTTGTAGTCCAGCCCCACGCCCTCCTGGTCGCCGAGCTCGGTGCGCGAGGCGTCGAGGACGAAGGGCGCGCCCGCCTCCAGCAGCACCTTGCCCTCGGCAAACTTGCCCACACGGATCTTGGGGCCCTGCAGGTCGGCGATGATGGCCACCTCGCGCCCGGCACGCTGCGCGGCCTCGCGCACCATGCGCGCACGGTCGATGTGGTCCTGCGCCGTTCCATGGCTGAAATTCAGCCGCACGACGTTCAGGCCGGCGGTGATCATCTTCTCAAGCAAGCCGGCATCACTGGATGCGGGGCCGAGGGTGGCCACGATCTTGGTGGCGCGGCGCGGTGACACGGACATGGAGATTCCCTGGCGATGTAATCGGGTTTCTATTTTTGCACGGATTCAGTTACATCGGGACAACAAGCCGGCGCCGCCGCAATTGGCATAGGGGGCCTCCGTTTGGAGGCGCCCCTGCCACACCACCCGGCATGCGGGTCCGCACCGGGCGGTTCAAGAGCTTGAGGTCATGAGAGGCGGGGTAAGCCCAATCGGTCGAACCAGGCGATGGTGAGCGCACCGTTGAGAGCCTTCCCGCTGTTGCGCCACCAGCGTCGGCTGTTGGCCGCCACCCGTCGTGCAACCTGCGGTGTAGCCCCCAGACCCAACAATTTGCGGTGGATGGTCGTGCCGCGCTTCCACTGTTTGAGTTGGATGGCTCGCAGCCGGTGGCGCAGCCACTCATCCAGCTCGCGCCAGACCTTGGGCGTCTGCGCCATCCCGAAGTACGCCTTCCACCCCAGCAGGTAAGGCCTGAGTCCCGCCACCACCTGCACCATGCTGCGTCCGCCCGAGCGGCCTGTGAGCTGCCGGATCCGGGCCTTGAAGTTGCCCAGGGCCTTGTCGGCCACCTTGCATTTCACTTCCCGGCCCTTGGCCGCCCACAGCTCGTAGCCCAGGAACTTGCGCCCGAAGGCGCTGCCCACGGCACTCTTGGCTTCATTGATCTGAAGCTTCAGCTTGCCGTACAGCGTCCTGAGCCACACCATCACCCGCTCGCCGGCCTTCTTGCTGCTGACGTAGACATTGCAGTCATCGGCATACCTCGCGAAGCTGTAGCCCCGCGCCTCCAACGCCTTGTCCACTTCGTCGAGCAGCACATTGGCCAGCAGCGGACTCAGCGGCCCGCCTTGCGGCGTGCCCTGCTGGCGCTCCACCTTGACCCCGCCATCCATGATCCCGGCGTTCAGATACGCGCGGACGAGTCGTAGGACGGCCTCGTCCGGGATACGCCTCCTGAGCCGATCAACAAGGATGTCGTGATTGACCCGGTCAAAGAACTTCGCCAGGTCCACGTCCACCACCACGCGCTTGCCTGACTGGACGAACGCCCGCGCAGCCTTCACCGCGTCGTGCGCACTCCTGCCCGGTCGGAACCCGTGGCTGTGTTCGCTGAAGGCGGGATCGATCAGCGGTTGCAGCACTTGCAGCAGCGCCTGCTGGATCAGCCGATCCACCACCGTCGGGATGCCCAGCTCGCGCTGGCTTCCGTCCGGCTTGGGAATCATCACCCTGCGTACCGGCGATGGCCGGTACCTCCCTGCCAGCAGCTCTTGGCGGATCTGCGGCCACGTCGTTTGCAGCAGACGCTGGGTGTGCTCGATGTCGAGTCCGTCCGCGCCCGCTGCACCTTTGTTGGCTTTGACCCGCTTCCAGGCCGCTTGCAGGTTCTCTCTCGTCAGCGCCGCCTCCAGCAGGGTACCTGTCCCCGCCTTCTGCGTTGCCAACCCTGTGCCCTGGTGTTCATGGGACGGGCCGCAGGCTTCGTCGCTGGCAGGATCACGCACGGCTTCACCGTGCGCTACGCCCACCCGCCCGGATGGCTCCGGCATCTGACGCATGGCCTTTGACATTCCCAGGTCCTCGGTCACTTGCTCTCGTTCGGTCCTTCGCCTCTCGCTACTGACCTCGGCAGCCCCGCTACTCCAGCTACTACGACCTCTGCTGACTTCTCGCTCCGGCAAAGCCGTCGCCCTTTCAGGCACAAGGCGAGATCTCCCCAGGTAAGAGTCGCACTCCTTCATCCCACAACCGCCGCATCTACGCCGCCTCGCCTTGGTCACGAGAGCTTCGTGGTTTCTGGCCCACTCGCCCTGCTCGGCCGCGCCTTCTATGCGGTTCTTGTTCATCGGCTCGCAATTTACGCTCCACGCTTCCTCCCCACGATCGGTCACCCTCTCGCAGTTGCGCTTCACTTCGTTCGCTGTGACCAGCTTACGGGAGGACTTGCACCTCCAAGAGTGCGCCCATGCTGGGCGCACCAGAAAAAAGGCCGTCAGAGACGGCCTGGTGAGCGACGGTGCGCCTGGAGCGGCGCGCTGTCAGCGCGGCACTGCCAGCATGCGCTGCACGTCGCGGTCGTTGGGCAGGGCGTAATCGTGCCCGCGCACGATGCGGCTGTCTTCGGTGCGCACGAGCTTGAGGCTCACGTAGGTGAGATTGGCGGCGGCCGAATAGGTGCCCACGAGCACCAGCGCAGCGTTCTGGTTGCGCGCAATGTCCTTGATCTCGCGCGACAGCAGCAATTCGCCCGTGCCTTCCTTGACGAACACGTCGCCGCGCAGCTTGATTTCCTTGACATTGAAGCCCTTGCCCGAGAGGGCCGAGGCGTACTGCTCGGACAGCGTGCGGCCCAGGGGCGCAGCGCGGCTCAGGTCGTTGACGTTGACCACCGTGGCCACCAGCACCGGAGCACCGGCCAGGGACTGCACGTCGAACCCGGCGGTGAGCTTGTCCACGGCCGCGGCGTTGGCCTGCAGGAACTGGCTGCTGGCCGCTTCCTGGTAGGTGGGCTCGGCGCGCACCGGCGCGTTGTTGTTGGCACAGCCCGCGAGCAGTGCGGCAGCCAGGGCGGCCCAGAGGGCAGAGGTCTTCATGCTCATTGCGACACCACCTTCATGTTGACGCCCTTGGAAGGACGCACGAACAGGGGCGTGTCGGCGTTTTCCAGGTAATACACATCGGTCTTGCGCGCCACGTACTGGCCGCCGCGTGCCACCGTGGTGGTCAGAATCATTTCGGTATTCGTCGGCCCGCCGGAATTGACGCTGGCGCCGTAATCGGCCGCCACGGCCAGACCCAGGGCACCGGCCAACTGGGCGTCCAGGTGCTCATGGCGCAGGCCATAAGCGGCCATCAATCCCGCAGCGATCATGGTGAACTGGCCGGGGATGAAGTGCGGGCGCTCGCTGTTGTGACGCACGAGCTGTGCGTGGTAGGTCACATCCAGCGCCTGGCCGGGCATCTGGTCCACCACGGCGCCGCTTTGCACCAGCTGGGTGATGAGGAAATCACGGAAGCCCACGTCAAAGGCGCTGGGGTTGGGAGGCAGCGCCACATGCAGCGGCGTGCCGGGCGCCACGCCCGCCCGCTCCAGCGTTGCCAGGGTCTGGGCGACGACATCGCGCGACACCAGCTCCCAATGCCCGGCAGAGCGGACCTTGGGCTGGACGGTCAGCTCAAAATTCTCGGCCAGCGGAATGGGTGCCCGGTTGGCGCAGCCCACCATTGTTGCCACAGCACCGGCCAGAACGGCCAGGCTGACTGCCCTTGAAAATGCCATGATTTCCCTCCTACGGACTTGGAACGGTAGAAAGCCTGGAAAGCGGGCCACTACGCGATTGAAAATGATTTTGGGCGCTGTCCTCAACAAAAACAAGAAAAAGATGCGCTAACTGCGCCCAAGCGCAGACGCTTTGTTGTTTTTGTCACAGCGCCCTGCAAGCTGTAACGAGCCGTTTCACCGCCCGGGGTATGGCTCAGCCTGCGGCGCGTTTTTCCAGGATTTCAAATGCCGGCAGGGTTTTACCTTCGAGCACCTCGAGGAAAGCACCGCCGCCCGTGGAGATATAACCCACGTCCTTTTCAATGCCGAATTTGGCAATCGCTGCCAGGGTATCGCCGCCCCCGGCAATGCTGAAAGCCGAGGATTGCGCAATGGCCTGGGCGATCGCGCGCGTGCCCTGGGCAAAGGCCTCGAACTCGAACACCCCCACCGGCCCATTCCAGACGATGGTGCCCGCCCCCTTGAGCTGCGCCGCCAGGCGCGCTGCCGTTTCGGGGCCGATGTCCAGGATCATGTCATCGGCCTGCACGTCGGCGGCCCGCTTCACCGTGGCCGGCGCATCGGCGGCAAAGGTCTTGGCGACCACCACATCGGTGGGGATGGGCACCTCGGCGCCGCGGGCCTTCATGGCCTCGATCACCGCCTTCGCCTCGCCCACCAGGTCGGCCTCGGCCAGGCTCTTGCCGATGGGCAGGCCGGCTGCCAGCATGAAGGTGTTGGCGATGCCGCCCCCGACGATGAGCTGGTCCACATTGCGGGCCAGGCTTTGCAGGATGGTGAGCTTGGTCGAAACCTTGGAGCCCGCCACGATGGCCGCCAGCGGCCGGCGCGGTTGGGCCAGCGCCTTGCCGATGGCATCGATCTCGGCGGCCAGCAGGGGGCCGGCGCAGGCAATGGGGGCGAACTGGGCGATGCCGTAGGTCGTGCCCTCGGCGCGGTGCGCCGTGCCGAAGGCGTCGTTCACGAAGATGTCGCACAGCTGCGCCATCTTGCGTGCCAGCGCCTCGTTGTTCTTCTTCTCGCCCTTGTTGACGCGGCAGTTCTCCAGCAGAACGACCTGCCCGGGCGCGACCTGCACCCCATCGACCCAGCCCGCGACCAGGGGCACCTCGCGGCCCAGCAGTTCGGCCAGGCGCCGGGCCACGGGAGCCAGCGAATCCTCGGGCTTGAACTCACCCTCGGTCGGCCGCCCCAGGTGGCTGGTGACCATGACGGCAGCGCCCGCATCCAGCGCCATGCGGATGCAGGGCACCGAGGCACGGATGCGCGTGTCCTCGGTGATGGCGCCCTGGGCATCCAGCGGCACGTTCAGGTCGGCACGGATGAAGACGCGCTGGCCGCGCACGCGGCCCTGGGCGCACAGGTCGGAAAAGCGAAGAATGTTCATGGCTCGAAGAAGGGAAGTGGACTGACGGACCGCACTGGCGGACCGGGTGGATTGTAGGCACCCGCCCTACCACCCCAGGCCGATGTGCAGGGGCAGGTAGACCAGCATGCCCACGACGATGGTGCCCAGGATGCCGCGCCGGAAGAAGTACCAGGCCACGGCACAGACCACGGCGGGCAGGCGCGCATCCTGCCAGGTGCCGATCAGCGCGCCCTGCGCCATCAGGACCTCGGGGGCGATCACCGCGGTGAGCGCGGCCAGGGGTGCGAACTTGAGTCCGCGGCGCAGCCAGCCGGGCATGGGAATTTCCTGCTCGGGCATCATGAAAAAGGCGCGCGCCACCACGGTGATCACCGTCAGGCCGGCAATGGCCAGCAGGGGCTCCCAGAAGGCATCGTTCATGGCGGGGACTCCCTGCGGTGCGGGCGCGGCGCACGCTGCGCCTCCAGGGCCTCGATGCACAGGCCTGCAGCCACGGCGGCGGCGATGGCCACCAGGATATTGAGCTTGAGCGGCAGCGCGAAGGCCGCGATGGCTGCCGTCGCCGCCACGCCGGTGGCCACCCAGCTGGCGCGGTCCACGAGCAGCGAGAGCAGCACCCCGAGCAGCGCCAGAACCCCGGCAAAGCCCAGGCCCCAGGAGAGCGGAATCGCGTGCGCCAGGACGATGCCCAGGATGGACGGCACTTGCCACGCCACCCAGTTGAGCCCGGCCGCCCCCCAGAAAAACGGCAGCTGCCCCGGCCCCGGGCGCGGATCGGGAAAGCGCTGGATGAAGGCGACAAAGATGACATCGCCGCTGAAATAACCGATTGCCAGCCGGTGGCGCAGCGGCAGGTGCTGGAAATAGGCGCGCCACAGGCTGCTGAAGATGACGAAGCGCAGATTGACGCAGGCCGCCGTGAGCCAGATCACCCACAGTGGCGCTCCGGCGGCCAGCAAGGGGATGACGGCCAGTTGCGCACTGCCCGCATACACGAGCAGGGACATGAGCACGGCCACGGGAATCGACATGCCGCTCTTGACCATGGCCACGCCCGTGACCAGGCCCCAGGCGGCAATGCCCAGGCCCGGCCCGACCATGTCGGCCGCGCCCTGGCGGAACAGGGGATGGTGCCAGGCGGCGCGCAAGGGCAGCATGCCTCAGGCCGGGTCCGTGCCCAGCACCATGCCGGGCTGCAGGCTGAATCCACGCAGGAAGTCCTGGACCGGCAAGCGCTTGCCGCCGGCGCGCTGCAGCGCGGTCAGGCGCAGCACGCCGCTGCCGCAGGCCACGCGCACACCTTCGTCGCCTACATGCAAAATCTGGCCGCAGGGCACGTCTGCCGGGCGCGACATGCTATCAATTTGAGAAGACCAGAGTTTGACCACCTCCCCTGCGGCCGTGGTACTGGCGCCCGGGAAGGGGTCGAAAGCCCGCATGCGCCGCTCGATCACCTCGGCCGGCAGCGTCCAGTCCACCGTGCTCTCCGCTTTCTCGATCTTGTGCGCATAGCTCACCCCCTGCGCGGGTTGCGGCTCGGGCATCAGCGGCCCCGCGGCCAGGGCCTGCACGATGAGCTGCCCGCCCAGGGCGGCCAGCCGGTCGTGCAGGCTGGCCGTGGTGTCCTGCGGCAGGATGGCCAGGGGGGCGCGCAGCAGCATGGCGCCGGTGTCGAGCCCGGCATCCATCTGCATGATGGTGATGCCCGTCTGCGCATCCCCGGCCTCGATGGCGCGGTGGATGGGCGCCGCCCCACGCCAGCGCGGCAACAGGCTGGCGTGGATGTTCAGGCAGCCCAGGCGCGGCGCATCGAGCACCCACTGCGGCAGGATCAGGCCATAGGCCGCCACGACCATCACGTCCGCCCGGGCCTGGGCGATGGCGGCCTGCGCGGCCTGCGCCTCCTCGGGGAATTTGCCGTCCAGCCGCAGGCTGCGCGGCTGCGCCAGGGGCAGGCCATGCGCCTGTGCCAGTTGCTTGACGGGCGATGCCTGCAGCTTCATGCCGCGCCCGGCGGGGCGGTCGGGCTGGGTGAGCACCAGCGGCACCTCGTGCCCCGCATCGAGCAGGGCCTGCAGCGCCACGCGGGCGAATTCCGGCGTGCCGGCAAAAATCACTTTCATGGGGGATGGCGCCTGCGCAGGCGCTCAGCGGTAACGGCTGTCGGCCGCCGGGTCTTCGCCCAGGACGACGCTGGTGACCACGCCTGCGGTATTGAAATGGATGCGTGCCAGGCGAAATACGCCATGCTCCAGGTAGGAATACACCCACTGGCTGCCCTTGCCCGCGTCGTCCACGCGGCGCGCCGGGGGGCCAAATGCCTGCTGCACATCGGCCGCGCGCCACTGGCCCGCCACGATGCCCGAGAGCAGCACCGGGGTCAGCACCTGCTCGTACACCTGCTGCAAGCGCCCCTGGGCGTCGAAATCGAGCCGCCGCACCTGCCAGGGCTGGGGGCTGTAGAACAGGCGCTGGCCGGCCTCCACCTGGTACATGGCCTTGGGCTCGCCCCACTGCGCCCGGACCTCGTCAACGGTGGCGCCAGGGCGCACGCCCCCGCCCGTGGCGGCACAGCCGGCCAGCCCGGCGGCGACCAGCAGGCCGGCGGCAAGGCGGCGCGCCCTCATGCGCGGGCCTCGCGCTGGCGCTTGACCATCTTGGTCTTGATGCGCCCCTGCTTGAGGGGCGAGAGGTATTCGACGAACACCTTGCCGCGCAAATGGTCCATCTCGTGCTGGATGCACACCGCCAGCAGACCCTCGGCTTCCACGGTCTGCTCCTGGCCCTGGGCGTCGAGGGCGCGCACCCGCACCGCCACGGAGCGCTCGACACCATCGTAGATGCCGGGCACCGAGAGGCAGCCCTCGTCGCCCAACTGGGTTTGCGGGCTGGCCCAGACGATCTCGGGATTGATGAGCACCAGGGGCTGGTCGCGCTCCTCGGACACGTCGATCACGACGATGCGTTCGTGCACGTCCACCTGCGTGGCCGCCAGGCCGATGCCGTGCGCGTCATACATGGTCTCGAACATGTCGGCCACCAGGCCGCGGATGCGCGCATCCACGGCCTGCACAGGTTGGGCCACGGTATGCAGGCGCGGGTCTGGGTAGCAAAGAATCGGGAGAAGGGCCATGGTGGAGCATTGGAGATTGTCGTTATTTTCGCCACTTTTTCCAGTCCGGGCACGCCCCTGGGGCAATAATCATTGCCGAATCAAGGGCTTGAGCAGAGAATCTCAGACGATTGATGACGTATTTCTGCCGGGAGGCTGCTTTGCCGCACGCCCTTGGCGCCAGTGAGGGGCGTTTGAACATGCACATCCAAAACGACATGGGAGCCATTGCAACAATGCCGCGCGCCGTCCTGGGCGCGCTCGGCATTGCCTGTGCCCTGCTCGCCAGCCCTGTGGCCATGGCGCAGTCCCGGCCGGTCACGCAGGCGCAGCGCGCCACGGCCGAGCAGGTGGCCCAGCAGGGCGTGCCCCTGGCGGAACTCGCCCCGAACGCGCCCGACGTCTACGTGGTCAAACGCGGAGACACGCTCTGGGGCATCTCGGGCGTGTTCCTCCAGCGTCCCTGGCGCTGGCCCGAGCTGTGGGGCATGAACCTGTCCGCCATCACCAACCCGCACCTGATCTTCCCAGGCCAGACCCTGTACCTGGAGAAGAAAGATGGCCGCGCCCGCCTGAGCACCGGCCCGGCCGCCGCCAGCGGCGAGCCCGAGACCGTGCGCGTCTCGCCCCGCACGCGCGCCGACAGCGTGTCCTCGACGGCACTGCCCACGCTCAGGATGCACCTCATCGAGCCCTTCCTGGCCGAGCCCCTGGTGGTCGATGCGCAAACGCTGGAGCAGGCTCCGCGCGTGGTCGGCACCATGGAGGACCGCGTGATCATGGGCCCCGGGGACCGCATCTACGCGCGCGGCGACGCCGCCAATCCCCTGCGCGCCGAACCCGGCGAACCGCGCCAGTACCGCGTGTTCCGCGACGCCGTGGCCCTGAAGGACCCGGCATCGGGCGACATCCTGGGCTATGAAGCGCAGTACCTGGGCAAGGCCGATCTGGTGCGCGGCGAGAGCTTCGAGGAAAGCGCCAATGGCAAGGGTGGCTACGTATCCGACTACGTGCCGGCCTCGCTGGACCTGGTGTCCAGCAAGGAGGAGATCCGTGCCGGCGACCGGCTGCTGCCCGCGCCAGCGCGCACGTTCGTGAATTTCGTGCCCCATGCACCCGAGATGAACGTCGATGCCCGGGTGGTCTCCATCTACGGCAGCTTCGGCATGTCCAACGCAGCGCAGAACAACGTCGTGGCCATCAACCAGGGCAGCGAGGACGGCCTGCGCGCCGGCCATGTGCTGAGCCTGCTGACCAAGGGCAGCCGCATCAAGGACAAGACCGACAAGAACCGGGCCGTGATCAAGCTGCCCAGCGAGAGCAACGGCCTGGCCATGGTGTTCCGCACGTTCGACCGCGTCTCCTACGCCCTCATCCTGGAGGCGCGCCTGCCCGTGAGCGTGGGCGACCGCCTGATCAACCCCGACTGAAGCCTGCAGGGGGAGTGCCTGCAAGCGGTCGCGGCAACCCGTGCACCCCATGGAGCGCGATGAACTGGCCGGCTGGCTGCGCCTGACGCTGACCCCCGGCGTGGGCCCGCAGACGGCTCAGCGCCTGCTGGCGGCCCACGGCCTGCCGCAGAACATCTTCGCCCAGACGCACAGTGCCTTGCGCGCGCACGCCACGCCCGCCCAGGCAGCGGCACTGTGCACGGTGCCCGAAACCCTGGACGCCTTGCTGCAGACCACGCTGGCCTGGCTGGAGCCGGGCGGTGCCGGCGAACCCTGCCACGACATCCTCACGCTGGGCGATCCCCGCTACCCGGCGGCCCTGCTGCACATCCCCGACCCGCCGCTGCTGCTGTACCTGCTGGGGCCCGCCCACCTGGTCCGAGGCCCGGTCCCGGCACACTGCCTGGCCATGGTCGGCAGCCGCAACCCCACACCGCAGGGGCGCGAGACCGCGCGCCAGTTCGCCAGCCATCTGCGCGCGGCGGGCTGGACCATCGTCTCCGGCCTGGCGCTGGGCATAGACGCCGCGGCCCACGAAGGCGCGCTGGAAGCCACGGCCGACCCCGGCACCTGCGCCACCCTGGCCGTGGTGGGCACCGGGCTGGACCGCGTCTACCCCCGGCGCCACCTGGAGCTGGCGCACCGCATCGCGCGCCAGGGGCTGGTGCTGAGCGAATACGCTCTGGGCACGCCGCCGCTGGCCGGCAATTTCCCGCGGCGCAACCGCATCATCTCGGGTCTGGCACAAGGCACGCTGGTGGTCGAGGCGGCCCCGGCCTCGGGCTCGCTCATCACGGCGCGCCTGGCGGGCGAACAAGGGCGCGAGGTCTTCGCCATCCCAGGCTCCATCCACTCCGTCCAGTCGCGCGGCTGCCATGCCCTGATCCGCCAGGGCGCCAAGCTGGTGGAGACGGCGCAGGACATTCTCGAAGAACTCGCGCCGCCGGCCACCGCCGCCCTGCAGCCGCCGCCTCCCGACGCCGCACCGCCCCAGGCATCGCCGGCAGGCGCGCATGCCGCGCTGCTTGCCGCCCTGGGCTACGACCCCGTGGGCCTGGACACGCTGCAGGCGCGGACCGGCCTGGACACCCCCACGCTGCAGGTGCAATTGCTGGAGCTGGAAATGGAAGGCCTGGTGATGCGCCTGCCGGGCGGCCTGTTCCAGCGCATGGCGCGCGCGTGAGCCCTCGTGTCCTGAGTTGGGAGTTCGTTGAGGACACCAAGATGTCGAAATCGTCGCCATGCGGCGTTGCAAACCGCAGCGATAGCCGTAGCTATCGCGAGGATTGGCAACGCCGCATGGCGGCGATTCTCGGCATCTTTACGAAGCGAACTTCCAATTCAGGACACTAGCCCAGCAGGCGTTCGGGATTGGCCTGCAGCTTGGCCAGGGCATCGCGCGTCGCGCGCAGGGTCAGTCCCTCTTCCTCGCGGGCCACGAGCAAACCGGCCTGCAGGTACGCCGCCAGCCTGCGCAACTGGATCAGGTAGCAGGTGCCGTCGGACGCGGCAAACAGGTGCAGTTGCTTGCGCTCGCTGTGCCAGCAGTACTGCACCTGCGTGCTGGCACCGTTGTGGTCCAGCGTGAACCAGTGGCCCTTCTGCAATTCGAGTGCCCAGGCCACCATGGACTCTTCCACCGGCGCGCCGTTGTCGGCGATCACGTGGATGGCCGAGGCGTCGATGCCGGTCATCATCTCGATGTTCTCGGCGTCCAGCGGCAGATCGCCCATCTCGGCGTCGCCAATGAAGTCCTCCAGGTGGGCCAGGCGCTTGGCCAGGGCCTGGATGTGCTCCACAGGAATGGCCGCGGTCTTGGAGAGAAAGGCTTCGGCGAGCGTGTCCGTCAGCGCCTTGATCTGCGCATCCTGCACCGGGCCGACCATGCCCATGAGCGTCAACCCCTGGCGCAGGCGCTGCAGCAGGCCGGGCAGGCTCTGGATGACCTGCGCGCGCTCGGTGCGGTTGGGCTTGGCGCTGGCAGCCCACACCAGGTCGGCTGCCGTGCGCTTGTAGGACACGGTGTCGGGGTGCTGCGGGCCATCGCGCACGGCCGACATGGCCAGCACCTCGGCCCAGTTCTTGAACAGGAAATCGCGGATCTCTTCGCGCACCGGCATGTCCTTGAGCAGGGTGCGCAGCTCGATGGTGTACTGGATGGTCAGCGTTTCCTTTTGCTCGACCTGCTGGGCCACACTCACCAGCCGCGCCGTCGACTGCTTGGCCGTGAGGAACTTGGCGAGAAAGGCCTCGAACTCGTCATGCACGAGCTGGAACACGCGCCGCCCCGTCTCGGGGTATTGCTCGATGACCTGCACGATGCGCTTGACCTCCGCCTCCAGGGCGCTGCCGGAGAGCGCGGTGGAATCGAAACCCAGCGCCACCGCCCCCATGCGGTCGATCAGCTTGCGCGCGGGATGGTCCATATTGCTGAAGAACTCGGGCTCGGCCAGCGCGACGCGCAGCACCGGCACCTGCAGGCGGGCGAACCACACGCGCACCGCGGGCGCGATGCGGTCCTCGGACAGGATGCTCTGGAACATCAGGGCCACGACTTCGATGATGGCCTTCTCGCCCTCGGTGTCCGCCTTCTTCTTGAGTTCCGTGGAGCGGTCGCGCACCACGTCGGCGAGCTTGACGACCGCCGCCGGGCTGTAGTCCTCGATGAGCGCGCCCACGGTGCTGTGGTAGCTCTCGGCCTGCACGCGGTGGGCCGCCAGCGCCTGCGCCAAGGCCGCCGAGGCGGGCGGTGCGTGCACCATGTCAAAACCTGTGGCCGGCTGGGTGAGCAGGCGCTTGAGCTGCACCATCACCCCCTGCGCCCGCTGGCGCGCCCGCAGCAGCGGCGTGACGCCCCCGTACACCGACGGCACCGGATGGTGCGCCGCCGCACCCCAGGGGCCGGGCGCCAAACGGCTGCCCGGGGGGGCTGGATGGGCCATGCCCGCCGGGTGCGCGGCCTGCGCCAGCGGCTGCGGGGCCGTGCCCGCTGCCAGGGGCGCGGCGCCGGACCCGCCCGCGGGGCGGCTGATGCGCACGCGCAGCTCTTTCTGCGCCGCCACGCCCTGGGCCTGCAGGAAGTCATTGCAGGCCTGGTAGGCCTTGAGCAACACCGCCGCCAGCTCGCGCTGCAGGGGATCGACCACCGTTTGCAGGTCTGTGCGGGCCATGCCCGCCTCGACCCATTGCTCGACCAGGCGCAAGGCCACGGCCTCCGGGCGCAGGATGTCGTCCTTGGGCAGCTCCCGCCCTTCCAGGAACTGCATGCGCAGACGCAGGGCCTCGAAATCGGTGCTGACCTGCTCCATCACCGTCAGGGCCATGCGCGAAGCGATGATGCGGTTTTCGACGACGTCGTCATCGACCAGCTCGAAGCTGAACTCGGGAGCCGCCGTCGGGTCCGCGTGCGCGGTCGCCGCAGGCGCCAGGGCCTCGCGCCAGGCCGCGGCCACGGCGCGCATCCACTTGCCGCTGCCCTGCTGGAAGGAATGCCAGGCGTCGCGCCGGCTCTGCATCTCGCTCTGCGTGCCGGTCTGCGACATCAGGTGGTTGAAGAACTCCAACAGCACCTTGTCGATGTCCACCTGGCCACGGCACACAGCGTCCACGAAACGCTCGCGCGCCTGCTGCGCGAGGCGGCGCTGGGCCGGGCTGGGAGGGGAATGGGATTGCATCCCTGGATATTAGTATGGGAGCGCCCGCCCGTGTAGGCCGGCGCACCCCCTACAGGCCGGGGAGCAGCAAAAAAACCTACACCACGGCGCCCGCGTTCGGATCGTTGGGATCGCCTTCCTTGCGCTGGCTCTTGACCAGGTCTTCGCGCTTGACGCCCAGCCACATGGCAATGGCCGCGGCCACGAACACCGAGGAGTAGATGCCGAACAGGATGCCAATGGTCAGCGCCAGCGCGAAATAGTGCAGGCTGGGGCCGCCGAAGAAGAACATGGACAGCACCATGGCCTCGGTGGAGGCGTGGGTGATGATGGTGCGGCTCATCGTCGAGGTGATGGCGTGGTCGATCACCTCGCGCGTGCTGAGCTTGCGGAATTTGCGGAAGGCCTCGCGGATCCGGTCGAAGATCACCACCGACTCGTTCACCGAATAGCCGAGCACGGCCAGCACCCCAGCCAGCACCGAGAGCGAGAACTCCCACTGGAAGAAGGCGAAGAAGCCCAGGATGATGACCACGTCGTGCAGGTTGGCGATGATGGCCGCGACACCGAACTTCCACTCGAAACGGAACGCGAGGTAGATCACGATGCCCAGGACCACCATGCCCAGGGCCATGAGGCCGCCGTGCACCAGCTCGTCGCCCACCTGCGGACCGACGAACTCCGTGCGCCGCAGAGTGACCTCGGCGTCCTGGCCTTTCAGCGCGGCGAGCACCTGCTCGCTCTGCTGTGCCGAGGTGACGCCCTTTTGCACCGGCAGGCGGATCATCACGTCGCGCGAGGTGCCGAAGTTCTGCACGATCACGTCCTGGTAGCCCAGGCTGGAGACGGTCTCGCGCACCTTGCCGATGTCCGCCGTCTGGGTGTAGGCCACCTCCATGACGGTGCCGCCCGTGAATTCCACCGACAGGTGCAGGCCGCGCGTGATGAGGAAGAACACGGCCAGCGCGAAGGTGATGAAGGAGATCGCGTTGAGCACCAACGCGTACTTCATGAACGGGATGTCTTTTTTGATGCGGAAAAATTCCATGATTTTTCCTCCTCTTTATTGATCGCCGCGCGCGGCCACCGAACGCAGTTGCGAGGTGTCCTCGGGCTTCCAGACCTGGCCGATGGCCACGCTCTTGAGTTTCTTGCGCCGGCCGTACCAGAGGTTGACCAGGCCGCGCGAGAAGAACACCGCCGAGAACATGCTGGTGAGGATGCCGATGCAGTGCACCACGGCAAAGCCGCGCACCGGGCCCGTGCCGAAGGCCAGCAGCGCCAGGCCGGCGATCAGGGTGGTGACGTTGGAGTCCAGGATGGTGGCCCAGGCGCGCTCGTAGCCCGCGGCGATGGCCGCCTGCGGCGAGGCCCCCGCGCGCAGTTCCTCGCGGATGCGCTCGTTGATCAGCACGTTGGAGTCGATGGCCACGCCCAGCGCCAGCGCCATGGCGGCGATGCCGGGCAGCGTCAGCGTGGCCTGCAGCATGGACAGGATGGCGATGAGCAGCAGCACGTTCACGCCCAGCGCGACCGTGGAGAACACGCCGAACAGCATGTAGTACACGCACATGAAGGCCGCAATGGCCACCATGCCCCAAACCACGCTGTGGATGCCGCGCTCGATGTTGTCCGCGCCCAGGCTGGGGCCGATGGTGTATTCCTCGATGATCTCCATGGGCGCAGCGAGCGAGCCGGCGCGCAGCAGCAGGGCCGTGTCGTTGGCCTCCATGGTGGTCATGCGGCCGGAGATCTGCACGCGCCCACCACCGATCTCGGAGCGGATCACGGGCGCCGTCACGACCTCGCCCTTGCCCTTCTCGAACAGGATGATGGCCATGCGCTTGTTGATGTTCTCGCGCGTGACGTCCTTGAAGATGCGTGCGCCCTTGGCGTCCAGCGTGAGGTTGACGGTGGGCTCCTGCGTCTGGCCGTCAAAGCCGGGCTGGGCGTCGGTGAGGTTTTCGCCGGTCAGGATGACCTGCTTCTTCACGATCACCGCCTGGCCGTTGCGGTCCAGGTACTTCTCGTCGCCGAAGGGCACGGGGCCCTGGCCGGTCTCGGCGGCACGCGCCTCGGTGCTTTCATCGACCAGGCGCACCTCCAGCGTGGCCGTGCGGCCCAGGATGTCCTTGGCCTTGGCCGTGTCCTGCACGCCGGGCAGCTGCACGACGATGCGGTCCAGGCCCTGCTGCTGGATCACGGGCTCGGCCACGCCCAGCTCGTTGATGCGGTTGTGCAGCGTGGTGATGTTCTGCTTGAGCGCCTGCTCCTGCACCTTGCGCATGGCCTCGGGCTTGATGCTGGCGCGCAGCTTGAACTCGCTGCCCTCTGGCGTGGCCACGACCTGCAGTTCGGCGAACTGGTCGGCCAGCAGGTTGCTGGCAGCCTGGCGCGTGGCCTCGTCGCGCACCTTGATGTCGATGGCCTGGCCGTCGCGCGCGATGCCGCTGTGGCGGATGTTCTTGTCGCGCAGCGCGGTGCGGATGTCGCCGGCCAGCGATTCGGCGCGCTTGGTGAGCGCGGCCTGCATGTCCACCTGCAGCATGAAGTGCACGCCGCCGCGCAGGTCCAGGCCCAGGTACATGGGCTGGGCGTGCAGGGCCGTGAGCCAGGCGGGCGAGCGCGACACCAGGTTGAGCGCCACGATGTAGGCCGGGTCGGCGGCATCGGGGATGAGCGCCTTCTGGATCGCGTCCTTGGCCTTGAGCTGGTTGTCGGGCGTGTCGAAGCGCGCGCGCACCGAGCTGCCCTCCAGGCTCACGTAGTCGGGCGCGAGGCCGGCGCCGCGCAGCGCCTCCTCGACGCGCTGCAGCACCACGGAGTCGACCTTGACGGTGGCCTTGGCCGAGGAGACCTGCACCGCCGGCGCCTCGCCAAAGAAATTGGGCAGGGTGTAGAGCACCCCGATGAGCAGCGCGACCACCAGGATCGCGTACTTCCAGACCGGATAACGGTTCATGATCGCGCTTTACCTCACGGACAAAGACGGCAGCGCCGCCGCAGGGCCCCGCGCGGGGGCCGCAGAAGAATCACTTGATGGTGCCCTTGGGCAGCACCTGCACGACGGCCGAGCGCTGGAACTGCACCTCGACGCCCGTGGCGACTTCCACGCTCAGGTACTGCTCGCCCAGGCGCGTGACCTTGCCCAGCATGCCGCCGGCAATGACGACTTCGTCGCCCTTGGCCAGGGCGTCGATCATGGCGCGGTGCTCCTTCTGGCGCTTCATCTGGGGACGGATCATGATGAAGTACAGCACCACGAACATGAGGACCAGCGGCAGCATGCTGGTCAGCGTGGTGGCCAGGTCGCCGCCACCGGCAGCGGCAGGTGCGGTCTGGGCAAAAGCAGAGGAAATGAACACGGGAAGACTCCACAGGGGATGGAAAAAGAGGGGCTACCGCCCCGGCACATCTGCCCGGGCGGCAAACGAGCGATTGTATGTCGCCCCCCAAAGCCCCCGCGGGGCCGGGCGCGTGGCGCCGCCCAGGGCCCGGTTTTGCAGGCAAAAAATGCCGCAAAACCTTACTCAATCAGAGCGATAAGCTATTTATTTTATAGCAAACCCGCAGCTCAGGCCTGGCTGCGCCACGCGGCCATGAGCTCCTGCCAGCGCGTGCGCGCCGCCTGCAGGTGGCGCTCCTTCACGTGGCCATAGCCGCGGATCTCCTCGGGGATGCTGGCGATCTGCACCGCCAGGGCCAGGCGCTCGGGCGCCAGGCCGGCCAGCAGCTCGTCGATGCAGGCGCGGTATTCTTGGATCAGGGCGCGCTCCATGCGCCGCTCGCCGGTCTTGCCGAAGACGTCCAGCGCCGTGCCGCGCAGGCCCTTCATGCGCGCCAGCCAGCCAAAGGCGCTGCGCACCCAGGGGCCGTAGGCCTTCTTGACCAGCTCGCCGCGCTCGTTCTTGCGCGCCGTCAGCGGCGGCGCCAGGTGGTGCACGATCTTGTAGTCGCCTTCGAACATGGCGGCGATCTTGTCGGTGAAGGCCTTGTCGGTGTGCAGGCGGGCGACCTCGTACTCGTCCTTGTAGGCCATGAGCTTGAACAGGTAGCGCGCCACGGCCTCGGCCAGGCGCGTGCCCGCGCCCAGCGGGGCCTCGGCGGCCTGCACCTTGTCCACCAACGCGCGGTATTCGGCGGCGTAGGCAGCGTCCTGGTAGCCGGTGAGGAATTCCACGCGCTGCGCGACCAGCTCGGCCAGGCTCGGCTTCTTCACGATCTGGATGACCTGCACCGCCTGGTACAGGGCCTGCACCGCGGCCAGGTCGTGTGCGCAGCGGCGGCCCCATTCAAACGCGGCCTGGTTGTTGTCCACCTGCACGCCGTTGAGCTCCATGGCACGCATGAGCGCTGCATGCGACAGCGGCACGCGGCCCTTTTGCCAGGCGTAGCCCAGCAGCAGCGGGTTGGTGTAGATGCTGTCGCCCAGCAATTGCACGGCCACCTGCTCGGCGTCGAAGTGGCCGAGCAGCTCCGCGCCCACGGTGTGCGCGATCACGCTTTCGCAGGAGCTGCCGGGAAACTGCCAGTCGGGGTTGTGCACGAAGCTGGCCGTGGGCGTGGCGTGGCTGTTGAGCGCCACGAAGGTGCGCCCCGGCTGCATCACGGCCAGCGTGGCCTTGTTCGCGGCGACGATGGCGTCGCAGCCGATCACCAGGTCGGCCTTGGCGGTATCGACCTTGGTGGTGTAGATGGCGCCAGGCCGCTGGGCGATCTGGATGTGGCTCCAGGTCGCGCCGCCCTTTTGCGCCAGGCCGCCCGCGTCCTGCGTGACCACGCCCTTGCCGTCCAGGTGCGCGGCCATGCCCAGCAGCGAACCGATGGTGATGACGCCCGTGCCGCCCACGCCGCCGACCACGATGCCCCAGGCCTGCTCGGCCAGCGGCAGCACCGGCTCGGGGATGGGGGGCAGGCTGGCGAGGTCACCCTTCTTCTCCTTCTTGGGCCTCTTGAGCTGGCCGCCCTCGATGGTGACGAAGCTCGGGCAGAAGCCCTTGACGCAGGAGTAGTCCTTGTTGCAGGTGCTCTGGTTGATGCGGCGCTTGCGGCCGAACGGCGTCTCCACGGGCTCCACGCTCAGGCAGTTGGACTGGACCGAGCAGTCGCCGCAACCCTCGCACACCAGCTCGTTGATGAGCACCGTCTTGGCGGGCGTGGCGAGCTTGCCGCGCTTGCGGCGGCGGCGCTTCTCGGTGGCGCAGGTCTGGTCGTAGATCAGCGCCGTGCAGCCCGGGATGTCGCGCAGCTCGCGCTGGATGCGGTCGAGCTCGTCGCGGTGGTGCACCGTCACGCCCTCGGCCAGCGGCGCGCCCTCGTACTTCTGCGGCTCGTCGGTCACGATGACCAGCTTGGCCACGCCCTCGGCCTTGAGGCTGTTCATGATCTGCAGCACCGAGTGGCCCTCGGGGCGCTCGCCCACCTGCTGGCCGCCGGTCATGGCCACGGCGTCGTTGTAGAGGATCTTGTAGGTGATGTTCACGCCCGCGGCAATGCTCTGGCGGATCGCCAGCAGGCCGCTGTGGAAGTAGGTGCCGTCGCCGAGGTTGGCGAACACATGCTGGTCCCGGGTGAACGGGAACTGCCCCACCCACGACACGCCCTCGCCGCCCATCTGCGTGAAAGTGCTGGTGCTGCGGTCCATCCACACCGTCATGTAGTGGCAGCCGATGCCGGCCACAGCGCGCGAGCCTTCGGGCACGCGCGTGCTGGTGTTGTGCGGGCAGCCGCTGCAGAACCAGGGCGTGCGCTCGCCGGTGTCGGCCTTTTGCTCCTGCAGGGCGCGCTCGCGCGCCTCGATGGTGGCCAGGCGCGCCTCCATGCGCGCCACGATGTCCTGGGGCACGCCGCGCTTGGTCAGGCGCTTGGCGATGGCCTGGGCGATGAGGGCGGGGGTCAGGTCCGCCTTGGGGCGCAGCAGCCAGTTCTGGCTCGGGTTGGGCATGCCCCATTCGCCGCCGGAGTGGTCGCCCTCGACCTCGTCGAACTTGCCCAGCACATCGGGACGCACGTCGGCGCGCCAGTTGTAGAGCTGCTCCTTGAGCTGGTATTCGATGACCTGGCGCTTTTCCTCCACCACCAGGATCTCCTGCAGACCCTCAGCGAAGTCGCGCGTGATGGTCGCCTCCAGCGGCCACACCACGTTGACCTTGTGCACGCGGATGCCGAGCTGGCGGCAGGTGTCGTCGTCCAGGCCCAGGTCCACGAGCGCCTGGCGCGTGTCGTTGTACGCCTTGCCGCTGGCGATGATGCCGAAGCGGTCGTGCGGGCCCTCGATGACGTTGTAGTTGAGCTTGTTGGCGCGCACATAGGCCAGGGCGGCGTACCACTTGTAGTCCATGAGACGCGCTTCCTGCACCAGGGGCGCGTCGGGCCAGCGGATGTGCAGGCCGCCCTCGGGCATGGCAAAGTCCTCGGGCAGGAGGATCTGCACGCGGTCCGGGTCCACCGACACGCTGGCCGAGGACTCCACCACCTCCTGGATGGTCTTCATGCCCGCCCACACGCCCGAGAAGCGGCTCATGGCCAGGGCGTGCAGGCCCATGTCCAGGATCTCCTGCACGCTGCTGGGGAAGAACACCGGCGTGCCGCAGGCCTTGAAGATGTGGTCGCTCTGGTGCGCGGCCGTGCTGCTCTTGCTGATGTGGTCGTCGCCGGCGATGGCGATCACGCCGCCATGCTTGGCGGTGCCAGCCATGTTGGCGTGCTTGAACACGTCGGCGCAGCGGTCCACGCCCGGGCCCTTGCCGTACCAGATGCCGAACACGCCGTCGTATTTCTTCCTGTCGGGGTACAGGTCGAGCTGCTGCGTGCCCCACACGGCCGTGGCCGCGAGCTCCTCGTTCACGCCAGGCTGGAAGACGATGTGGTTCTCGGCCAGATGCTTCTTGGCCGCCCACAGCGACTGGTCGTAGGTGCCCAGGGGCGAGCCGCGGTAGCCGCTGATGAAGCCCGCCGTGTTCAGGCCCGCGGCCAGGTCACGCTGGCGCTGCAGCATGGGCAGGCGCACCAGTGCCTGCACGCCGCTCATGAAGGCGCGGCCCCGATCCAGGGTGTATTTGTCCTCGAGCGTGACGGCTTCCAGCGCCTGGCGGATGTGTTCGGGCAGCGGGGCGTTCACAGTGCACCTCCTTCGCCCATGCGCTCGACGCCCAATCCACTGCGCCCGGCTGCGCCGTTCGCTGCGTCATTGTGTTGCAACCCGCGCTGCGGGTTGTCCTCGAGCGTGACGGCTTCCAGCGCCTGGCGGATGTGTTCGGGCAGCGGGGCGTTCATGGCCTTGTCTCCTTATGGTGGTGCATGCAGGCCGCACGGCAGCGCGCGCCTGACATGCCAGGCACGCTAGCGCATGCAGCGTGTTCTGGAGTGTATGCCCTTGCTGCTGACAGGTGTTTGCGTTTGATGCCGCATTTGAGCTACTTTGAGAAAGCTTCTTTCTTGAAAAGCATTAAAAATGAATAATTTGGATAAATTCGACCTGGCCATCCTGGGCGAGCTGCAGGCCGATGCGCGCCTGACCAACGCCGAACTGGCCCAGCGCGTGGGCCTGTCGGCCGCGCCCTGCTGGCGCCGCGTGCGCGCGCTGGAGGAGGCCGGCTTCATCAAGGGCTACCGCGCCGAGATCGACCGGCGCAAGATCGGCCTGGGCGTGCTGGCCTTCGTGCGCCTGGACGCCGACCGCAACACCGGCGGCCTCACGCAGGCCATGGAGGAGGCCATACGGCGCATCCCCGAGGTGGTCTCGTGCCACTACATCAGCGGTACCGGCACTTTCGAGCTGCAGGTGGTGGCGCGCGACCTGGACAGCTTCTCGCAGTTCGCGCGCGAGGTGCTGCTGCACCTGCCCAATGTGAAGGACATGCACACCAGCTTCTCGCTGGGCGAGGTCAAGGCCAGCGGCGCACTGCCGCTGGCGCATCTGCTGCCCGCTTGAATGCTATCGATTCGATAGCTTATCGCGCTTCATTCGTGGGCGCCAGAGGCCTTTGGAGCCTCAGTCTCTGCCGGCCCGCCCCCGTCCGCGACGCTGCGCTGCACCATGCCGCGCAGCATGCTGTCGAGCACGGGCAGCAGCGCGTCCTGCGCGTCGGGGGGCTGCTGCAGGGCGGCCGCCAGGGCTGCGCCATGTGCGGCCACCGTGGCCGTCACCTCGGCGCGCCAGCGCCGGGCCAGGGGCGCGGCGTCGGCCGGCAGCACGCGCGCCTCGTGGGCGATCACGAGGTAGTGCGTGCAGGCCCGCTCGGCGCACTGCCAGAGTTGCTCCTGGGCGGCATCCTTCTTCTGTGCGCTGCGCACCATCCAGGCCGTGGCGCCGCCCAGCAGCGCGCCCAGGGCCGTGCCCGCCCCCAGCGTCAGGCCGCCCGTGCCCAGGTCGATGAGCGCCCCCACCTTGGCCCCGGCTGCCGCGCCCGCCGCCGCGCCGGCCGAGGTGCCCACGGCCAGGGCCACGCTGCCGGCCGGGCGCGCGGGCCGCAGGGCGCCTGCGCCCGCGCCTGCTGCCCCAGCCTCTGCGGGCGGCGCGTGGCCGTGCAGCGCGCGCAGCTCGGCATCGAGCGCCTGCAGGGCACGCGCGCCGGCGGCGGGGCCATCGTCCTGCGGCGCCGCCGCGCAGGCGCGCAGGCAGCGCGCCAGGGCCTGCAGCGCCCGGGCAAAGCAGGCCTCGTTCTGCGCCACGCGCGCCTGGCGCAGGCGCTGCAGCGCCGGCCGGTGCTGCGGCCACAGTGCCGCCAGGCGCTCGAAGAGCCGCTCCTCCAGCATCCAGCTCGCGCCCCAGGCCGCCCAGGGGCAGGCGATCTGGGGCGCCGCCTGCCATGCGGCGGGCACGGGGTCGGCATGCGCCGCATCGCACACCAGCACGGCGTCCACCGGGGTGCTGGGGGCCGCATCGGGCAGGGCCCAGCGCAGCCGGTCGCCCAGCGCGCTGTGCAGGCCACCGGGCGCGGCCGCGCCGGAGCCCAGGGCGCGGACCTGCGCGGCGCCCACGCCCAGCAGGCCCAGCACCCAATCGACCGGCAGCGCCTGGCGCAAGGCCTCGAAGCTGCCGTCCCCCAGGTCCAGCGTGCAGCGGCGCGCGCCGCGCGCCGCACGCCACAGCGCCCAGGCCGCCAGCAGCAGGCGCGGCAGCACCACGGCCAGCAGCAACAGGCCCACATACATGCCCACCCAGCGGCTCCCGGCCACGCCCTGGCCGGCAAAGTCCTGCGTGGCGGCGATGTCCTGCGCGCTGAACGGCGCCAGGCCCAGCAGCACGGTGAGGGGGGCGAACAGCACGGAGACGATGGCATGCACCTGCGCGGCGTCCAGGAAGGTGCTCTCCCAGCCAAAGCGGTAGCTCACGACCAGGCCGCGCAGCAGCAGCGACAGGGCGATGCCCGCCGCCCAGGCGGCCGCGCACAGGTGCAGCACCGCAGCCGCGCGCCGCGCCAGCAGGGCCGAAGTGCGCGCCAGCCACAGCGCCTCGAACTCCGCGGCGATGCGCGCCGACAGGCCGCGGCGCGTGCCGCGCCCGGCCGGGGCGCGCCAGCGCCGCAGGGCGGCGGGCAGCGCCTGCAGCAGCGCTGACGGTCTGCCCGGGCGCCGCAGCGCCTGCCACAGCAGCAGGGCATAGACGGCCAGGTTCCAGGCCAGCACGGCCAGCAGCGGGGGCGAGAGCAGGTCCACACGGTGCGCGTTGGCGACGCGGTCCAGCACCAGCCCGGCCAGCAGGGCGGCCGCGGGCAAGGCCCAGGCCAGGGCGCGCCCGCGCGGCAGGCGCAGGGCGGCCACCGTGGCGTCGCGCGCGCTGGCGCGCTCGACGATGCGCTCGGCACGCGCGCACACCACGTCGCCCAGGCCCACGGTCTGCACGCCGCGCGCCCGCGCGGCGGCCAGGGCCTGCTGTGTGGCCTCGTCCCACTCCACAGGGCTGACCAGGGTGTGCGCCGTGTCGGCGCGCTCCAGGGCCTGGGCCAGCGTCACGCTGCGCAAGGCCTGCTCCGACAGGTGCAGGCCGGCATCCGGGGGGTGGGTCACGCCATGATGCTCCTAGGGTTGTAGCTGCCAGCGCTTGACCAGCAAGGGCTGGAGGGCTTTTTGACTCTTATTTAGGCCACAGGGCCCACAGGCGCAGGCCCTGCTTGAGGCGCCCGGCGAGCTCGCCCGCCTCGGCCCCCCAGCCCGTGAAGTAGTCGGCGCGCACCGCGCCGACGATGGCGCTGCCCGTGTCCTGCGCCAGCACCAGGCGCGCGAGCTGCGTCTGCGGCCCGCTGGAGGCCAGCCACACGGGCGTGCCGTAGGGGATGCTGCCCTTGTCTACGGCGATGGAGCGCCCCGGCGTGAGCGCCACGCCCTGCGCGCCACGCGGGCCGAAGCCGGCGTCCAGCGCATCGAGCGGCTCCTCGCGGAAGAACACGTAGCGCGGGTTGCTCCACAGCAGCTCGTTCACGCGCTGCGGGTTGGCCGCAATCCAGGCCTTGATGCCGGGCCAGGTGGCGTCGCGCGTGGCGCCCTGGTCGAGCAGCCAGCGGCCCACGCTCTGGTAGGGCTGGTCGTTGCTGCCCGCGTAGGCCAGGCGCACCAGGCGCTGGCTGCCGTCGGGTTCGGTGATGCGCAGCCGCCCCGAGCCCTGGATGTGCAGCACCAGCGCATCCACCGGGTCGCGCACCCAGGCAATGGCGCGCCCGGCAAGCTGGGCCTGCGCCTCGGGCAGGGTGTCGATCTGCTGGCGCGTATACCAGGGCTTGCGCTCCATGGCGGGCAGGCGGTACAGGGGCACGGCATAGCCGCCGCCGGGCTGGCGCGCAGCCTCCAGCAGGGGCTCGTAGTAGCCGGTGAGCAGGCCCTCGGCGCTGCCGTCCAGGGCCTCGATGCGGTAGGGCTGCAGGCGCGCGGCCATCCAGGCACGCTGCTCCTCGCCGCTGGCGATGCTGAGCTGGCGCACCTCGGCGCACAGCGGCGTGAAGGCGGGGGCCGGGCGCTCGCAACTGCGCAGCCAGGCGTTCCAGGCTTCGTGCAGGGCGTCGTCGGTAAAGCCTGGCAGCTCGCCCCAGCGCACGGGCACCCAGCGGCTCTTGGCCTGCAGGCGCACGCCGGGCAGGGGGCCGGTGTCGCCCGGCCCCGGCGCAGGGCTGGCGGCGCGCGGCGGCGCGGGTGGCGTGGAGCAGGCGCCCAGCATTCCTACAATCAGCGCCCATGTGGCAAGGCGAAGGGACTTCCAGTTCATGTGGCTGATTTTGCTTGAAGCGCTGGCAGCGCTGTTCATTCTGGTGCTGATCGTCTGGTGGACCATGTTCAGCGGGCGCCAGCGCGGCGAACTGCCGCCCGGCGAGGCGGACCCCGGCGACGACCCGGGCGGCCGCTGAGCCGCGCACCTCACAGCACGCGGTGCGCGAGCGCGGGCAGTTGCGTGCGCACCTGCTGCAGGCGCTGGGCGTCCAGCGTGCCCACGACCAGGCCCGGCCCCTCGGCCTGCAGGGCCAGCACCTCGCCCCAGGGGTCCACGAGCATGCTGCGGCCCCAGGTGCGCCGCCCGGTCTCGTGCCGGCCGCCCTGCGCCGGGGCGAGCACGTAGGCCTGGTTCTCGATGGCACGCGCGCGCAGCAGCACCTCCCAATGCGCCTGCCCCGTGGTGTGCGTGAAGGCGCTGGGCACGAGCAGCAGGTCGGCGCCGGCGCGCGCATGCGCGCGGAACAGTTCGGGAAAGCGCAGGTCGTAGCACACGCTCAGGCCCACGCACCAGGACGCGCCGGCGCGGCTTGACAGCCGGAACTGCACGGGCGCGCCGCCGGCCTCGATCACGCGGCCCTCGTCGTACTGCTCGCTGCCCTGCGCGAAGCGGAACAGGTGGATCTTGTCGTAACGCGCCACGCAGGCGCCGTCCGGGGCGTAGACCAGGCTGGTGTTGCGCACCTTGCCGGGCGCATCGCAAGCCAGGGGCAGCGTGCCGCCCACGATCCACAGGCCCAGCTCCCGTGCGCTCCGCGCGAGAAAGTCCTGCATGGGCCCGGCGCCCTCCTCCTCGCGCAGCGCCAGCTTGTCGCCGTCGCGCGCGCCCACGGCGCCGAAGTACTCGGGCAGCACGGCCAGCTCCACGCCCTGGGCGGCAGCCTGCTCGAGCAGGGCGCGGGCGCTGTCCCGGTTGTCGCTCCAGCGCGGGCTGGAGACCATTTGCAAGGCGGCAATCTTCATCAGCGGGCTCCTGGGGGGTTGTCTTGTGCGGCGGGGTCGGAAGCGGGCTGCGCCGGGGCCGGCGCGCGCGCGCGCCGCGGCAGGCGTGTGACACGCGGATCGCTCCAGGTGCCGTCGATCTGGAACTCCTGCGTCGCCGCCTCGATCAGCGGGCCGCGCAGGGCCATCTGGGCGAGAAAGCTGCCCAGTCCCACCACGGGATTGATGGCCGTGGCCACGAGCGAGGCCGTCAGGGCGTTGATCTCGGGCACCACGACCACATGCAGGTCCTGCGTCTCGTGCTCGATGTCGGCGCGCCCCTCCATGAGCACGGCCGCGTTGACGCCCTTCATCTGCAGGTTGTTGGTGGTGGCCACGCCCTGGTCGATGCGCACGTCGCCGCGCACGAAATCGAAGCTGAAGCCCTCGCTGAACACGTCGCGGAAGTCCAGCGTGAGGCGCCGCGGCAGCGCCTGCAGGCTCAGCACGCCCAGCAGCTTGGCCAGGCCCGGGTCGGCCTTGAGGAACTGGCCGGACTCGATGTCCAGGTGCGTCTGCCCGGTCATGCTGGCGTAGTCGGGGCTGATGGGCGCGCCGCGCCAGGCGACGAGGCCTTCCATGCGACCCTTGCCGCGGCGCAGCGCACCGGGCAGGCCCAGGCGGGTGAGCAGTTGGCCCGCGTCCTCGATGTCGAGCCGGTAGTTGAGCACGGTGCGCCGCGTGCTGCCCGCGCCCGCCGTGGCCTGCAACGCCGCCCAGTTGCCGCTAGCGACGAACCGGGCCTCGGGCATGAGCAGGTTGAGCTTGCCCAGGCGCCACTCGCGCTGGCCGCCGTCGAGCGCGCGGTTCTGCGCCTCGATCTCCAGCCGCCCCAGCTTGCGCCCGCGCAGCTCGAAGTCGTCCACCGCAATGTCCAGCGCCGGCAGGCTGGCGGGCTGGGCGTCCAGCAGGGCCTCGACCTGGGAGGCCGCGCTCTGCGGCATGTTCAGGCGCGCCAGGCGGGCAAACAGGCGCCCGCTGCCCGCCTCCTGGGGTGCGGCCTGCTGGTAGTGCACATAGCCGCTGAGTTCGCGCGCATCGACGTTGGCGCGCCACAGCAGGCCCTGGCGCGCACCGCCCAGCACCACATCGTGCAGCGTGCGCCCCTGGACGCTCAGGGCGCGCGCGCGCACAGCCAGGGTGTCGGGCAGGTAGTCCTGCAGCGCGCCCGTGGCATCCGCTGCGCCCGAGGCCTGGCCCGGGGCGAGCAGCGCCTGCCAGGCGTCCACATCGACCTCGCCCAGTTGCACGTGGGCGGCGACGCCGCGCTCGGGCTGGGGCGCGCCGTCCTGCGCGCCCAGGCCCAGGACGATGGAACCCTGCAGCACGCGCGGCGCCGGGCCCGTCAGGTCGCGCACGTACACCGCCTCGCCCACGCCCTCGATGCGCGCGAGCAGCCGGTCGTGCAGCGGTGGCGGCACGCTGCCGGGCGCCACCGGGGCGGCGGCGGCGCGCGTGAGCTGGTTTTCGTAGCGCACCGGCAGGGCCGTCTCGGCCGCCTTGCCCAGGGGTGCGGGCAGCGCCAGGGCCAGCCCCTGCAGGCTGGTGGAGACCTGCAGTTCGGGCACTCCGCGGCGCAGCCCGAAGACCACGGCATAGGGCGCTGCGCCCGTGGCCTGCTGCGCGAGCTGCGCCAGCAGGCCCAGCTCGCGCGCCTGGCGCAGGCCCTCGGCCGTGGCCGTGCCCTGGGCGCGCAACTGCAGCTGCGGCCCGGTCTGCGGCGCCCCGGCGGGTGCGGGGCGCATGCCGCCTTCGATGCGCACCTCGCCCCCGAGCGCGCGCGCCTGCACGCCGGAGAGCGTGAAGCCGCTCTCGCTGAACTGCACGCTGCCGCGCGCGCGCGCCAGCAGCGGCGTGTCGGGCGTGATGCGCACCTCGTTGCCGGCCAGGGCCAGGGCGCCCTGCACGCGCGACTTGGCCAGGTCGGCGATGGGCAGCTCCAGGCGCAGGCGCAGGTCGGCCGCGCCGCTGCCCTGGGCGCCGTCCAGCGCATGGCCCACCATGGCCGCCAGGGGCGAGCCCTTCATCAGCGCCAGCAGCTCGGGCAGGGGGCCGCGCGCGTCGGCGCTCACGCCCACCACGGTGTGCGCCAGGTCGGGGATCTCCGCCTGCACCTTGCTGGCCTGCAGGCCCGTGCGGCCCTGAAAGCCCCCGCTGGCGTCGCGCACGCGCATGGACGAGCGCTCGAACACCAGCTCGCCCCCCAGTTGCACCAGCACCGGCCAGGGCGGCTCGCCCGCGGGCTGCAGGCGCGGCGGCACAAAGGCATAGGTCACGTCGCGCACCTTGGCGGCGATGCGGAAGTCGCCCTTGCGCGGGTCGTCGAACGGCATGTCGTGCAGGTCGCCACGCACGCGGAACTGCACATCGCTGGCCTGCCCGGCGAGCACGGCATCGCGCACGTAGTGGCGCGCATCCTGCGGGATGGACAGGGGCAGGTAGCGGTGCACGCGCGTGCCGTCGGCGCGTGCGAGCGTGCCGCTCAAGTCCAGCACGCCGGGAAAGCGCGCGCCGCTGGACGAGCGCGCCGGGTCGCTGGTCTGCCAGCTCGCGCGCGCCACGCCCTGCGCGTCGGCGTTGGCAAAGCGCGCATCGCTGACCTGCACGGCGATGCGCTCGCCCTCGATCTGCCACTGCACGCCGGCGCTGAACTGGTCCAGCGGCAGCACCGGGTCCTCGAACACGCCGGGCAGCACCAGGGCGCCCTGCGCCATGGTCACGGTGGCGCTGCCGCCCTGGTGCGTGAGGTCGAAGTCCACGCCCGCGCCGCGCAGGCCGATGGCTGCCTCGGCCGGCGCCGCACCCGCGCTGCCACCGGCGCTGGCGCGCGGCCGCCCGGCCAGCGACAGGTTGGATACGCGGCCGCGGGCCTGGTAGCCGGTGGGCTCGGTCAGCGGGCCCTGCCAGCGCGCCTCGATGGTCTCGACCAGCCCCTGGGGCACATAGGTGCGCAGCGCCTGGCGCACTTCGGGGGTGATGGGCAGGCGGTCGGCGATGCGCGCCAGCGCCGCCAGGTCGAGCCGGTCGGCCTGGAAGTCGCCGCGCGCCGCCGCGCCGCGGCGCGACTGCACATGGCGCAGGCGTACATTGCCCCCCGGCCAGCGCAGGCCGTCGTCGGTGGTGAACTGCAGGTTCTGCGTGGAAAACTCCAGGCTGTCCGGCCCGCGGCGCCCGCCCAGGCGCCCCTGCAGCAGGGGCAGGACCAGGGGCTGCAGGCCCTCGGCCAGGGTCACGTCCACGTCGGCCAGGGCCAGGTCGGCCGTGCCGCCCACCCACTGGCCGCGCTCCACATCGATCCAGGCGCGCAGTTCGCCGCGGCCCTGCGCCAGGTGCACGCCGATGTCGGCATGGTGGCGCAGGCGCGTGACATCGACCTGCGGGAAATGCGCATGGATCTGCCCGCTCCACTGCTGCCAGTGCCCGCGGTGCACGCTCAGCAAGGGCTGGCGGAACTGCCCGGCGAGGGTAAAGCGCGCGCCCCAGGCCGGCGGTGGGGTGGCGTCTATGCGCAGGCTGTGGCGCCAGTTGCGGTTGCGCACCACGATGTCCACCGCCTGCAGCGCCAGCGGCGCGGCGCCGCGCAGCTCGTCGGTCCAGCGCACCAGGCCACCGCGCACCACCAGCTCGGGCTGGGCGAACAGCCAGTCGGCGGCGGCGCTCTCGCCCCCCGGGGCGGCAGGCAGCTCCAGGCCCGCCAGCAGGATGCGCCCCTCGCGGGTGCGCCGCACGTCGAGCTCCGGGCCCTCGATGTAGAGCTGCTCGAAACCGAAATTCCACAGCGAGCGCGGCGAAACGGCCAGCACCACGCGCGGCAGGCGCAGCGCCTCGCGCCCCTGGGCGTCGAGCAGGGCCACGCCGCCGAGCTCCACGGTCGGGATCAGGCCCTCGGTGCGCGCGGCGATGGTGTCCAGGCGCACGGGAATCCCCAGCGCCCGCGTGGCCTGTTGCTCCAGCTGCGCACGGTAGTTGCCGATGCGCGGCACAATCCAGCCATGCAGCACCCCCCAGGCCAGCGCCAGCACCACGTACCCCGCCAGCAGCAGGCCCAGCAGCCACCGGGCCAGCGCCGCCGTGCAGCGGAGCAGGCGCGTCGGGGGGGCATCGGGTTCGGTCATGGCGTGCACGGGCTGAGGCCGGAATTATCGCCCGCAGCCAGCGCGCCGCTGCGCCTGCGGGCCTGCGGATCCACGCCGCGCAGGCCCTGCCACGCATGAGCACCCCCTCCACCGCCCCCTTCAGCAACCACGCCGCGCAGCACTCGCGCTTCTACCAGCGCCTGCAGCGCCGCCATGGCGAGGAGATGCCCCTGCTCCCTCCGGGCGCGCCCACGCAGGAGGACATGCAGCGCACGCTCGACGCCCTGCTGCAGCGCGGCCACCCGCTGGCCGCGGCGCTGCGCATCCTGCGCCAGCTCGTCCTGGCCCGGCTCATCGAGGCCGACTGCGCCGCCCAGGCGCCGCTGCACGCGGTCACGCGCGCCATGACCGCGCTGGCCGAACTCGCCCTGGACCACGCCTGCCGCGCGGCGCGCGCCGAGCTCGACGCACGCCACGGCAGCCCCTGCGGCAGCACGGGTGCGCCGGTGGCGCTGTGGATCATCGGCATGGGCAAGCTCGGCGCGCGCGAGCTCAACGTCTCCAGCGACATCGACCTGATCTATGTCTACGAGGAGGACGGCGAGACCTGCGGCACCCCCGATGGGCGCGGGCGCATCTCCCACCACGAGTACTTTGCCCGCGCCGTGCGCCTGATCCACGCGCTGGTGGGCGAGGCCACGGAGCACGGCACGGTGTTCCGCATCGACCTGGCGCTGCGGCCCAATGGCAGCGCCGGGCCCACCGCCCTGTCGCTGCCCGCCCTGGAGGAATACCTGCAGGTCCAGGGCCGCGAATGGGAGCGCTTTGCCTGGCTCAAGAGCCGCGTGGTCGCACCGCGCGCGGCCATAGGCTCGGAGGGGGTGCAGGCGCTGCGCGCGGTGGTGCTGCCCTTCGTGTTCCGCCGCTACCTCGATTACAACGTGTTCGAGGCGCTGCGCGGCCTGCACCGCCAGATCCGCGAGCACGCCCTGCGGCGCAGCGCCGGCCACCCCGAGCGCGCCAACGACGTCAAGCTCTCGCGCGGCGGCATCCGCGAGATCGAATTCACCGTGCAGCTCCTGCAGGTGGTGCGCGGCGGGCAATTCCCCGAGCTGCGCCGCCGCCCCACGCTCGAAGCGCTGGAGCGCCTGGCCACGGCCGGCCTCATGCCGCCCGAGACCGCGGCGGCCCTGGGCGAGGCCTATACCTTTCTGCGCCGCGTGGAGCACCGCATCCAGTACCTGGACGACCAGCAGACGCATATTCTGCCCACGCGCGACGACGACCTGGCCTGGATCGCCCACACCCTGGGCTTTGCCGACAGCCCCGCCTTCCTGCACGAGCTCGACCGCCACCGCGAGCTGGTGGCGCAGGAATTCGACACCCTGCTGGGCCACCAGGAGCCGCGCAAATGCAGCAGCTGCCAGCCGGGCCCCGGGGGCGCCACGCCGGACCTGGACGCCCTGGTCGAGCAACTGCCCGCGCAGCTCGCCGCGCGCGTGGCCGAATGGCGCACCCACCCGCGCGTGGCCGCGCTGCGCGAGCAGGCGCGCACACGCCTGCTGCGCCTGGTGCGGCGCACCGCGCAGTGGCTGCGCGAAGGCCGTGTGGACGAAGCCGCCGCCCTGCGCCTGATCGACTGGCTGGAGCCGCTGCTGCGCCGCGAAAGCTACCTCGCCCTGCTGCTCGAGCGCCCGGCCGTGCACGAGCAGCTGCTGCACCTGCTGGGCGCCGCGCGCTGGCCTGCGCGCTACCTGCTGCAGCACCCCGGCGTGATCGACGAACTGGCGGGCAGCCCGCTGCTGTCCGAGCGCTTCTCCCCTGCCGACTTCGAGCGCGACCTGCAACTGCGCCTGGCCGCGCTGCGCTCCACGCAGGAGGACGACGACGAGGCCTTGCTCGACCTGCTGCGCCGCGCCCACCACGCCGAGACCTTCCGCACCCTGGCGCGCGACGTGGAAGGCCGCATCACCGTGGAGCAGGTGGCCGACGACCTCTCGCTGCTGGCCGACAGCGTGCTGCGCATCACCGCCCAGTGGTGCTGGAGCCGCCTGAAGAACCGCCACCGCGAGACGCCGCAGTTCGGCATCATCGGCTACGGCAAGCTGGGCGGCAAGGAGCTGGGCTACGGCAGCGACCTGGACATCGTGTTCGTCTTCGACGACGACGACGAACGCGCCCCCGAGATCTACGCCGCCTTCGTGCGCAAGCTCATCAACTGGCTCACCGTCAAGACGGGCGAGGGCGATCTGTTCGAGATCGACACGGCCCTGCGCCCCAATGGCAACTCCGGCCTGCTGGTCACCAGCTTCGAGGCCTATGCCGCCTACCAGCAGCAGCGCGGCAGCAACACCGCCTGGACCTGGGAACACCAGGCCATGACACGCGCACGCTTCGTGCTCGGCAGCGAGGACCTGCCCGGCGCCGACGGCACCGTCCCGGCATCGCGCCTGCGCGCGCGCTTCGACGCCGTGCGCCAGGCCGTGATCACGGCCGAGCGCGACCCGGCCGCGCTGCGCCAGGAAATCCAGGCCATGCGCGAGCGCGTGCGCTCGGCGCACCTGGCTCCGGCCGGGCAGTTCGACATCAAGCACAGCCCCGGCGGCATGGTCGATGCCGAGTTCGCCGTGCAGTTCCTCGTGCTCTCGCAGTCGGCGGCCCACCCCGAACTGGTGGACAACGTCGGCAACATCGCCCTGCTGCAGCGCGCGGAGGCCGCAGGCCTGCTGCCGCCTGGCGTGGGGCAGGCGGCCGCCTCGGCCTACCGCGAACTGCGCCGCGTGCAGCACCGCGCACGGCTCGACGAGGCCCCCACCCAGGTGCCCCTGTCCGAACTGCAGGAGGAACGCGCGGCCGTGCAGGCCCTGTGGCACGCCGTCTTTGGCCCGGCGCAGTGAGCACGCGCACCGGCCGTTTATGAAATTTTTATTAACTCAAACAACTGTTTGAATTAAAGTGGTGTAATCCGGGCCCATGGCCCCATCCACACCACCGGTTTCGTCGCGCGCACCCCGCAGCGATGGCGCGGACACCCGCGCCCGCCTGCTGCTCGCAGCCTTGCAACTGTTTTCCGAGCGCGGTTTCGCCCAGACGCCGGTGCGCGCCATCGCCGATGCCGCCGGCACCAACGTGGCCGCCATTGCCTACCATTTCGGCGACAAGGCCGGGCTGTACACCGCCACCTTCCACGAGCTGCTGGGCAGCGGCCACGCACGGATCCCGCACTTCTCGGCGCCCGGACTGGGTCTGGAGGAGGCTCTGCGGCGCTACTTCGAGGGCTTCCTGGAACCCCTCAAGCACGATGACCTGGGGCGCCAGTCGCTGCGCCTGCACATGCGCGAACTGCTGGAACCGACCCATGTCTGGCCCGAGGTGATCGAACGCGAATGCCGCGCGCCGCACCTGGCGCTGGCGCGGGTGCTGTGCCGGCACCTGGGCGTGCGCCGCCCGGACGCCGAGGTGCACAGCCTGGCCTTCTCGATCGCCAGCCTGGTGATGCAGATGTGGACCCAGCGTGACGCGCTCGAGGCCATCGCGCCCCCGTTGGCCCGCCCCGCCGCCGTGGATGGCTGGACCCGGCGCCTGACGGGCTACGCCCTGGCCATGGTCCAGGCCGAAACCCACCGCCGCCAGGCCGCCCGGCCGGCGGCCCGCACGCACAAGAAAGCCACCGCATGACACCTGACACGCACGCTCTGCGCAGGCTCACCGCCTGCCTGCCCCTGGCACTGGCCGCCTGTGCCACCCCAGCGCCCCCGCCCCGGGTGGAAGCCCCGCCACCCACCGTCTGGCAGGCGCCGCTGCCGCACCAGGGCTCACTGGCCAGCCTGGCGCAATGGTGGTCGCAATGGGGCGACCCGCTGCTGGTGGACCTGATCCGCGAGGCACAGGATCTCAGCCCCGGCGTGGCCCAGGCCCGCTCGCGCCTGGTGCAGGCCCAGGCAGCCCGTACCGCCAGCCGTGCCGCGCTGGGGCCCGCGCTTGATGGCCAGGCCAGCGCCAGCCGGGGCTTCAACGAGCAGATCGGCGCCGTGGCCAGCACCGCCCAGGCCGGCCTGCAGGCCCAATGGGAGATCGACCTGTGGGGCGGCAATGCGGCCGCCGACACGGCCGCGCGCGAGCGCCTGGCCGGCGCGCAGGCCCTGTGGCACGAGGCCCGCGTGAGCGTGGCGGCCGAGGTGGCACTGCAGTACAGCAGCCTGCGCACCTGCCTGCAGCAGCAGGAGATCGCCGAGCGCGATGCGCAGTCGCGCGCGGAGACCGCCCGCCTCTCGGAACTCAGCGAGCGCTCGGGCTTCACGGCGCCGGCCACGCATGCGCTGGCGCGTGCCAGCGCCGCCGAGGCCGTGGCGCGCGCCGCGCAGCAGCGCATGCAGTGCGCGGTGGAACTCAAGGCCCTGGTGGCGCTCACCGGCCGTGACGAGGCGGCGCTGCGTCCGCAGCTCTCGGCCAGCCCGGCGCAGCCCGCGCCCGAGGCGCTGTTCACCATCGCCAGCCTGCCCGCGCAGGTGCTGGCCCAGCGCCCGGATGTGTACCAGGCCGAGCGCGAGCTGGCCGCCGCCAGCGCCGACGTCGGCCAGGCCCAGGCCCAGCGCTACCCGCGCCTGGGGCTGAGCGGCGCCATCGGTGCGGCGCGGGTACGCACCGGCGGCACGACCACGGACCTGTCCACCTGGTCCATCGGCCCGCTGACGCTCAGCGTTCCGCTCTTCGACGGCGGCCGCCGCGCCGCCCAGGAAGAGGCCGCGCGGGCCCGCTACGACGAGGCGGCCGCGCTCTACCGGGCCCGCGTGCGCCTGGCCGTGAGCGAGGTCGAGCAAGCCCTGGTGCGGCTGCACAGCAGCGCCGAGCGCAACGACAGCGCGCACACGGCCGCCGAGGGCTACCGCGCCTCGTTCGCCGCCACCGAGGCCCGCTGGCGCGCCGGCATGGCCAGCCTGGTGGAGCTGGAGGACGCGCGCCGCACCGCCCTGGCCGCACAGAACGCGTTGACTGCGCTGCAGCACGAGCGCACCGCCGCCTGGGTGGCGCTGTACCGGGCCGCCGGCGGCGGTTGGAAGGAATGACACACCCCCCTGAGCGGCTGCGCCGCTTCCCCCCGCTCTCGCATTGCTGCGCAATGCGGGCAGGGGGACGCCGCCAGCGCGGCGGGGCGGCCCTTGCGCGGCGGCCCGCGCCTTGGGCCGCGCCAGTTTTCCGCACGACGTGCCGTGCCACACGCCATTAAAAAAAACTTTTCAGGACAGATGCAAATGCCAAATTTCTCTCTCTTCAAGCTCTCTCCCACCACCCTCGCCGTGGTCGCGGTCTGCGTGCTGGCCACGAGCGGCACCCTGCTGTTTTCCGGCGCCACGCGCGCGGCCGACGCCCCCGCCGCCGGCCCGGCCCGCCCGGCCCTGACGGTGTCCACCGCCCGGCCCCAGCGCGCCGCCATGCCCCTGCACCTGGCCGCCAACGGCAACGTGATGGCCTGGCAGGAGGCGAGCATCGGCGCCGAAAGCAACGGCCTGCGCCTGACCGAGGTGCGTGCCAACGTGGGCGACGTGGTACGCGCTGGCCAGGTGCTGGCGACCTTCGCGGCCGAAACGGTGCAGGCCGACCTGGCCCAGGCCCGCGCCAGCCTGCTCGAAGCCCAGGCCCACGCAGCCGAGGCCACAGCCAACGCCGAGCGTGCGCGCACGCTGCAGGCCACGGGAGCCCTGAGCCAGCAGCAGATCCAGCAGCTCACCACGGCCGAAAAAACCGCCCAGGCCCGTGTTGAAGCCGCCCAGGCCCTGCTGCGCGCCCAGGAACTGCGCCTCCAGCACACCCAGGTGCTGGCCCCTGACAGCGGTGTGATCTCCGCACGCACGGCCACCGTGGGCGCGGTGGTGGGCGCGGGCACCGAGCTGTTCCGCATGGTGCGCAAGGGCCGCCTCGAATGGCGCGCCGAGGTGCTGGCCTCCGAGCTGCGCCCGCTGCGTCCCGGCGCCAAGGCCCGCGTCACCGCTGCCAGCGGTGTCACCGTGGAAGGAACGGTACGCATGGTGGCACCCACCGTCGACCCGCAGACGCGCAATGCCCTGGTCTACGTGGATCTGCCCGCGCACCCGGACCTGCGCGCGGGCATGTTCGCACGCGGCGAGTTCCAGCTCGGCAGCAGCGACGCCCTCACTGTGCCGCAGGAGGCCCTGGTGGTGCGCGACGGCTTCGCCTACGTGTTCGCCGTGGGCGCCGACCAGCGCGTGCAGCAGCGCAAAGTGCAGACCGGACGCCGCCAGGCTGACCGCGTGGAAGTGCTCTCGGGCCTCACCGCGGACACGACCGTGGCGGTGCGCGGCGCAGGCTTCCTCAACGACGGCGATCTGGTGCGCGTGGCGCCGGCCACCGAAGGGTCCGCATCAAAACCTGCTCAAGCGCCCGTCCAACAAGCGCAAACAGCTACCAAATAAGGAGCATTCATGATGAATGTATCCACCTGGTCGATCAAGAACCCCATCCCGGCGTTGATGCTGTTCGTGCTGCTGTGCTTTGGCGGCCTGCTGTCCTTCAACGCCATGAAGGTGCAGAACTTCCCCGATATCGATCTGCCCACCATCTCGGTCACCGTGGCGCTGCCCGGCGCGGCCCCGGCGCAGCTCGAGAACGACGTGGCGCGCAAGATCGAGAACAGCATCGCCACGCTGCAGGGCCTCAAGCACATCTACACCAAGGTGCAGGACGGCGGCGCCACGATCACGGCCGAGTTCCGCCTGGAGAAGCCCACGCAGGAGGCGCTGGACGACGTGCGCTCGGCCGTGGCGCGCGTGCGCGGCGACCTGCCCGGCGACGTGCGCGACCCCATCGTCACCAAGATGGACCTGGCCGCGCAGCCGGTGCTGGCCTTCACCATCGCGTCGAGCCGCATGGATGACGAGGCCCTGTCCTGGTTCGTGGACAACGACGTGGCCAAGAAGCTGCTCGCGGTGCGCGGTGTAGGCGCCGTCAACCGCGTGGGCGGCGTGGAGCGGCAGGTGCAGGTGGCGCTGGACCCGATGCGCCTGCAGGCCCTGGGCGCCACGGCGGCCGACATCTCGCGCCAGCTGCGCCAGGTGCAGCAGGAGAGCGCCGGGGGACGCACCGACCTGGGCGGCAGCGAGCAGCCCGTGCGCACCCTGGCCACGGTGCAGACGGCACAGGAGCTGGCCGGCCTGTCGCTGGCGCTGCCCGACGGGCGCGCGGTGCGCCTGGACCAGCTCGCCACGGTGCGCGACACCTTTGCCGAGCCGCGCGCGCTGGCGCTGCTCGACGGCCAGCCCGTGGTGGGCTTCGAGGTGGCGCGCAGCAAAGGCGCGAGCGAGGTCGAGGTCGGCGCCGCCGTGCAGGCCGCACTGCAGGAGCTGCGCGCCCAGCACCCGGGCCTGACGATCACCGAGGCCTTCAATTTCGTCGCGCCGGTGCAGGAGGAATACGACGGCTCCATGCACCTGCTATATGAGGGCGCACTGCTGGCGGTGCTGGTGGTGTGGCTGTTCCTGCGCGATGCGCGGGCCACCTTCGTTTCGGCCGTGGCTCTGCCGCTGTCGGTCATTCCGGCGTTCATCGGCATGTACCTGCTGGGCTTTTCCATCAACGTCATCACGCTGCTGGCGCTGTCGCTGGTGGTGGGCATTTTGGTGGACGACGCCATCGTGGAGGTGGAGAACATCGTGCGCCACCTGCGCATGGGCAAGTCCCCTTACCAGGCGGCCATGGAGGCGGCCGACGAGATCGGCCTGGCGGTGATCGCCACCACCTTCACGCTGATCGCGGTGTTCCTGCCCACGGCCTTCATGAGCGGCATTGCGGGCAAGTTCTTCAAGCAATTTGGCTGGACGGCCTCGCTCGCGGTGTTCGCCAGCCTGGTGGTGGCGCGCCTGCTCACGCCCATGATGGCCGCCTACCTCCTCAAGCCCATCGTGGGCACGCACCGCGAGCCGCGCTGGATGGGCTGGTACCTGCGCTGGGCGGCCTGGTGCGTGCGCCACCGCTGGGTGACCTTCGTGGCCACCATCGCCTTCTTCATCGGCTCGCTCGCGCTCATCCCGCTGCTGCCCACGGGCTTCATCCCGCCCGACGACAACTCGCAGACCCAGGTGTACCTGGAGCTGCCGCCCGGCGCCACGCTGGCGCAGACGCGCGCGGCCGCCGAGGACGCGCGCCAGCGCATCATGGGCGTGGCGCATGTGCAGAGCGTCTACACCACCATCGGCGGCGGCTCGGCCGGGGCCGACCCGTTCATGGGCAGCGGCAACACCGAAACGCGCAAGGCCACGCTGACCATCCAGCTGGCACCGCGGGGCGAGCGCCCGCGCAAGCAGGGCATCGAGCAGGCCATCCGCGGCGCGCTGGAGAGCCAGCCCGGCGTGCGCTACAAGGTGGGCCTGGGCGGCTCGGGCGAGAAGTACATCCTCGTGCTCACGGGCGACGATCCGCAGGCGCTCACCAGCGCCGCGCTGGCCGTCGAGAAAGATCTGCGCACCATCCCCGGCCTGGGCAGCATTGCCTCCACCGCCAGCCTGGTGCGCTCGGAAATCGCCGTGCGCCCCGACTTCGCGCGCGCCGCCGACCTGGGCGTGACCTCGCAAGCCATCGCCGAGACACTGCGCATCGCCACCCTGGGCGACTACGACGTGGCCCTGCCCAAGCTCAACCTGGCCTCGCGCCAGGTGCCCATCGTGGTCAAGCTGCAGGACGGCGCGCGCCAGGACCTGGCCCTGCTCGAACGCCTGGCCGTGCCGGGCAGCAAGGGACCGGTGCTGCTGGGCCAGGTGGCGCAGCTGGAATTCAGCGGCGGCCCGGCCGTGGTGGACCGCTACGACCGCGCGCGCAACGTCAACCTGGAGATCGAGCTGTCGGGCCGGCCGCTGGGCGACGTGACGCAGGAAGTGCAGCAACTGCCCTCGCTGCGCAACCTGCCGCCCGGCGTGCGCCAGGTGACGGTGGGCGACGCCGAGGTGATGGGCGAGCTCTTCGCCAGCTTCGGCCTGGCCATGCTCACGGGCGTGCTGTGCATCTACATCGTGCTGGTGCTGCTGTTCAAGGACTTCCTGCACCCGGTCACCATCCTGGCGGCGCTGCCGCTGTCGCTGGGCGGCGCCTTCGTGGGGCTCCTGATCGCGCAGAAGAGTTTCTCCATGCCCTCGCTCATCGGGCTGATCATGCTCATGGGCATCGCCACGAAGAACTCCATCCTGCTGGTCGAGTACGCCATCCTGGCGCGGCGCGAACACGGCCTCTCGCGCTTCGACGCACTGATGGACGCCTGCCACAAGCGTGCCCGCCCCATCATCATGACCACGCTGGCCATGGGCGCGGGCATGCTGCCCATCGCCATCGGCATCGGCGCCGCCGACCCGAGCTTCCGCTCACCCATGGCGGTGGCCGTGATTGGCGGTCTGATCACCTCGACCTTCCTGAGCCTGCTGGTCATCCCGGCCGTGTTCACCGCGGTCGACGACCTAGGCCAATGGTGCGGCCGGATGCTGCGGCGCCTGCGCAGCCACCCGGCGCCGCAGCAGGCCGCGCCGGAGCGCTCCGTCCCGTGAAATAGGGCCTTTCCCCCCGGGTTTGCGCGCTTTTGCGCCCCCGGGGGCGCCGGGATAATGGGCACCGACCATGAACCTTGTCCCCCTGAGCATCGACTCCATCCAGCTCGGCAAGCCGCTGCCCTTTGTGCTGCGCAATGCCCAGGGGGCGCTGCTGGCGCACAAGGGCTTCGTGATCCGCAACCGCGAGGAGCTGCAGCAATTGCTCGCGCGCGGCGTGGCGCTCTATGTCGATACCGACGAGTCGGGCGAGAGCCACCGCGCCTACCTCAACGCGCTGCAGCGGATGCTGATCTCTGAGAAGCCCCTGGGCCAGATCGCCAGCGCACAGATGTCGGCCGACGCCGCCGCGGGTGCGCGCAGCCAGGCCGGCCGCTTCCCCCCCGACTGGCCCGAACTGCAGGCCCAGGCCACCGCCCTGCTGCGCAGCCCGCAGGGGCCGGACTTCGGCGGCCGCTTTTTTGCACTGCACAGCGAGATCGCCCGCCAGGCGCTGCAGGCGCCCGATGCCACGGTGCTGGCGCTGATCTACCTGTCCGCGCAGGAGACCCACCTGTACAGCGCCACGCACGCCATGCTGGTCGCCTGCGTGTGCATGATCACGGCGCGCGAGGTGCTGCGCTGGCCCGAGGCGCGCGTGCAGGTGCTGGGCCAGGCGGCCCTGTCCATGAACATCGCCATGACCGAGCTGCAGGACCAGCTCGCGCAGCAGGCGCACCCGCTCTCGACGGCACAGATCGAGGCCGTGGAAAACCATGCCGCGCGCTCCGAGGCGCTGCTGCGCCAACTGGGCGTGGCCGACCCCGCCTGGCTGGAAGCCGTGCGCTGCCACCACCACCGCCTGGGCGGCCCGCTGGCGCAAAAATCCGAAGGCCAGCAAATGGCCCGGCTCATCCAGCGCGCCGACGTGTTCGGCGCGCGCCTGGCGCCGCGCGTGACGCGCTGGCCCATGGCCGTGACGGCCGCCATGCAGGCCAGCTACTACGACGAGGAGCGCCAGGTGGACGAGGCCGGTGCCGCGCTCGTCAAGGCCCTGGGGGTGTACCCGCCCGGCGCCTTCGTGCGCCTGGCCAGCCAGGAGACCGCCATCGTGCTGCGCCGCGGCAGCACGGCCACCACGCCGCGCGTGGCCGTGGTGGTCAACCGCGACGGCATTGCCACCGGCGAGCCCATACGGCGCGACACCGCCCTGGCGCAGTGGAAGATCACCGGCCCGGTCGCGCACCGCGACGTGCGCGTGCAGATTCCGGTCGCCCGCCTGGCCGCCATGGTCTGAACCACCCCAGGCCGCACCGGCGGCACGCGGGCGCCCGGCCCGCCGGGGCCGCCGTCTTTGCAAAATTTTGCATTTCAGGCCTTGGAACTTCCTGGCCCGGCCCCCACTCTATGCAACACAGGGCGGAAAGAGAGCGCCCTGCGAGTTTGGTGTTGCGGAGCCTTTCGCGCCGATTGCTGCGATTGAAACCCTGGAGCGCTTCTCCTCCCTCCCTCTCTTCTTCGTTTCGGGACGCTTCGCAACCTTTTTCTACCCGCCCCCCGGCATGGCCTGCCGGGGGGCTTTGTTTTTTGTCAGGTGGACGGACGGGTGTCGATGAAGCTCTGGCGCTGCGCGAGCTTGTCCATCAGGCGCGCGAGGTTGGGGTGTGCGGCACGCCAGCCGATCTCCGGGAAGCGGAACTCCAGCCAGCCCAGGGCGCAGCCCACGGCGATGTCCGACAGGCTCAGGTGGATGCCGCTGCAGAAAGGCTTGTCGCCCAGCCCCTGGGACATGGACTGCAGGCTGGCATGGACCTTGTCCATCTGCCGGGCGATCCAGGCCGGGCTGCGCTGGGCCTCGGTGCGGCCCTCGAAGGTATTTTCCAGGCGCACGAGGATGGCGGCGTCGAGCAGGCCGTCGGCCAGGGCCTCCCAGGTCTTGACCTCGGCGCGTTCGCGCCCCGTGGCCGGGATGAGCCGCCCCACGGGCGAGAGGGTGTCGAGGTATTCCACGATGACGCGCGAGTCGAACACCGCCTCGCCGCCCTCCATCACCAGGCAGGGCACCTTGCCCAGTGGGTTGGCGGCGGCGATCTGGGTGTCGGCCGCCCACACGTTCTCCAGCACGAACCGGTAGTCGAGCTTCTTTTCCGCCATCACGATGCGCACTTTGCGCACATAGGGGCTGGTGGTGGATCCGATGAGTTTCATGGTGGTGGTTTCCCGGGTGCCTGCCTGCACCAGGCCGCCGATTCTATCGGCAGGTGCTTGCGCGCGCCTGTCGCGCAGTACACCCTGGCGCCAGGCGCCACCTACAATGCGGGGCCATGAACCTGTCGCCCCTCAACGCCCTCTCCCCGCTGGATGGCCGCTACGCCGCCAAGCTCTCCTCCCTGCGCCCGCTCATGAGCGAGTACGGCTACATGCACCGCCGCGTGCAGGTGGAGGTCACCTGGTTCATCGCCCTCTCGGACGCGGGCTTTGCCGAGTTTGCTCCTCTTTCAGAAGCTGATCGCGCTTATCTGCTGGGCCTGGTAGCCGATTTTGACGAGGAAGACTGCGCCGCCATCAAGGCCGAGGAAAAGATCACCAACCACGACGTCAAGGCCGTCGAATACTGGATCAAAAAGCAGTTCGCCGGCCGGCCGGCGCTGGAAAAGGCCGCTGAATTCGTGCACTTCGCCTGCACCAGCGAGGACATCAACAACACCAGCCACGCCCTGCAACTGCGCGCCGGGCGCGACGCCGTGCTGCTGCCGCAGCTCGACGCCATCATCGCCAAGCTGCGCGCCATGGCGCACCAGTACGCGGCCGTGCCCATGCTCAGCCGCACGCACGGCCAGACGGCCAGCCCCACCACCGTGGGCAAGGAGCTGGCCAACGTGGTCGTGCGCCTGGACGCGGCGCGCGCCGCCATCGCCGGGGTCCGTATCCTGGCCAAGATGAACGGCGCCGTGGGCAACTACAACGCCCACCTGTCGGCCTGGCCGGAGTTCGACTGGGAGGCCTTCAGCCGCCAGGTCGTGGAAGCGCCCGAACCCCGGGGCCTGGGCCTGACCTTCCAGCCCTACAGCATCCAGATCGAGCCGCACGACTACATGGCCGCGCTGTTCGACGCCACGGCGCGCGCCAACACCATCCTCATCGACCTGGCGCGCGACATCTGGGGCTACGTGAGCCTGGGCTACTTCAAGCAAAAGCTCAAGGCGGGCGAGATCGGCTCGTCCACCATGCCGCACAAGGTCAACCCCATCGACTTCGAAAACGCCGAGGGCAACCTGGGCCTGGCCAATGCCGTGCTCAAGCACCTGGCGGAAAAGCTGCCCATCAGCCGCTGGCAGCGCGACCTGACCGACTCCACGGTGCTGCGCAACATCGGCGTGGCCCTGGGCTACGCGGCACTGGCGTATTCCTCGCTGATGACCGGCCTGAACAAGCTCGAGCTCAACGAGGAGGCCCTGGCCGCCGACCTGGACGCCGCCTGGGAGGTGCTGGCCGAGCCCATCCAGACCGTGATGCGCCGCTACGGCGTGCCAGGCGCCTACGAAAAGCTCAAGGAAGTCACGCGCGGCAAGACGGTGACCGCCGAGGCCCTGCACCAGCTCATCCGCAGCCTGGACATCCCCCCGGCCGACAAGGAGCGCCTGCTGGCCATGACGCCGGCCAGCTACGTGGGCAAGGCCGCCGAGCTGGCGCGCCGCGTCTGACTTAGAGCCATTTCGGCCTCCAGCGCTTATCCACCAAGCGCTGGCAGCTCCATTTTTGATAGCGTAGCGCATGGCCCTCAAATCCACCATCTTCAAGGCGAACCTGCAAATCGCCGACATCGACCACGGCTACTACGCCGACCACGCCTTCACCCTGGCGCGCCACCCGAGCGAAACCGACGAGCGCATGATGGTGCGCCTGGCCGCCATGGCGCTGCACGCCCATGCGCTGCAGGAGGTCTGCCAGGGCGACGGCACGCTCGCCTTTGGCGCCGGGCTGTCGGACCCGGACGACCCGGACGCCTCGCTCACCGACTTCACCGGGCGCAAGCGCCTGTGGATCGAGGTCGGCCAGCCCGAGGACAAGCCGCTGGCCAAGGCCTGCGCCCAGGCCGACGCGGTGTGCGTCTACGCCTTTCACCACGCGGCCGAGGTGTGGTGGAAAGGCATCGAAGGCAAGCTCACGCGCCTGGACCGGCTGCAGGTCTGGCGCATCCCCGCCGATGCCGCCCAGGCCCTGGCGCAACTGGCCGAACGCAGCATGCAACTGCAGGCCACCGTGCAGGACGGCGCCCTCACGCTCTCCAGCGACAAGGCCAGCGCCACGCTGGAGCCCCTGCGCTGGAAGTGACGCCCCTTCTTACGCTCTGCTTTTGATAGCTGCTTGCGCTTGCTGCATAAGCGCTGACACGGCATTTCCCTGCAAACCCCGGCCCGCCGCTCCCGGCATGCCCGGCGCGCCTGTGCTCTAATCCCGCCCCGAAGGGGAGTAGCTCCGGACCCGCGCAACTTGGCAGAGCGGGTATCGGCAGGCCGTCAGCACGGTGCCACGCACCCGGCCTGCCGGGGCGGCGCGCAAGCAGCGCCGCCGGGCAAGACCTTCGGCCACAGGCCCGCGCCCGCACCGGGGGCGGGCCTGCGGCATCCCATCCCCTTCTGCCAGCTCCCGAGAGAGTCCATGGAACAGTTCCTGACCCCCGAATTCTGGGTCGCCGTCGGTCAGATCATCATGATCGACATTCTTCTGGGCGGCGACAACGCCGTCGTCATCGCCCTGGCCTGCCGCAAGCTGCCCGCGCACCAGCGCCGGCAAGGCATCCTGTGGGGCACGGCAGGTGCCATCGCGCTGCGCGTGGTGCTGATCTTCTTCGCGCTCACGCTGCTGGCCCTGCCCCTGCTCAAGCTGGCGGGCGCTCTGCTCCTGGTGTGGATAGGCGTCAAGCTGCTGGCCCCCGACCCCGAGGACGGCCATGGCACCGTCGAGGCCAGCGACAAGCTGCTCGCGGCCATCAAGACCATCATCGTCGCCGACCTGGTGATGAGCATAGACAACGTGATCGCCATTGCGGGCGCGGCCCAGGGCGCGGCCGACCACCACGAGATGCCGCTGGTGATCTTCGGCCTGCTGGTGAGCATCCCCATCATCGTCTGGGGCAGCCAGCTCGTCATCAAGCTCATGGACCGCTTCCCCGCCATCATCACCCTGGGCGGCATGCTGCTGGGCTGGATCGCGGGCACCATGGCCGTGTCCGACCCGGCCCTGGTGCGCGCCGACCTGCTCGCCTGGATGCCCAAGACCGGCCCCGTGACCGACGCCCTGCAGTACGGCGCCGGCGTGGCCGGGGCGCTGCTGGTGCTGGCCCTGGGCAAGTGGATGCTGGCGCGCCAGCGCGTGACGGCGGCCTGAAGGCCGGCGCCGCTCACACCGGCGCGGCGGCGGGCGCGATGCGCAGCGGAATGGTCACCGGCCCGTCATTGACCAGGTGCACCTGCATGTCGGCGGCGAACTGCCCCGTCTGCACCACGGGGTGCAGGGCGCGCGCCTGCTGCACCAGGTAGTCGAACAGCCGGCGCCCTGCGTCGGGCGCCGCGGCCTGGCTGAAGCCGGGGCGGTTGCCGCTGGAGGTGTCGGCCGCCAGGGTGAACTGGCTCACGAGCAGCAGGCCGCCGCCCACGTCCTGCACGCTCTGGTTCATCTTGCCGGCCGCGTCGCTGAAGATGCGCAGCTTGAGCACCTTGGCCAGCAGCCGGTCGGCCTCCTGCTCGGTGTCGCCGCGCTCGGCGCACACCAGCACCAGCAGGCCGGCGCCGATGGCGCCCACGGTCTGCCCCTGTACATCGACACGTGCTTGGCGCACGCGCTGCAAGACGCTGATCACTTCACACCCTCCTGGGGGTCGTCGGGGAGATCGTCGAAATGCGCCTCCACATCGGTGGGCAGCAGCTCGATGGTGGCGCGCAGGCCGGGCACGGCAGCCATCAGGGCGCGCTCGACCTGGCCGCGCAGCGCGGCGGCGTGGTGCAGCGTCCAGTGGGCCGGCATGTGCATGTGCATGTCCACGAAGCGGCGCTGCCCGGCACGGCGCGTGGACACATGGTCGAACCGCAGCGCCCCCGGCGCCTGGCCCTGCACGAAGCCTTGCAGCGTGGCCTCGATGGTGGCCTGCACGTCCGGCTCAACGGCCTGGTCCATCAGGCCCTGGGCCGAGCGCCAGCACAGCTCCCCGCCCTCCTTGAGGATGTTGAGCGCCACCAGCATGGCGGCCACGGCGTCCAGCCACAGCCAGCCCGTGAGGGCGGCGCCCGCCAGGCCCGCGACCACGCCCGCAGAGGTCCACACGTCGGTGACGAGGTGGCGCGCGTCGGCCTCCAGCGCGATGGAGCGGTGCTCGCGCGCCGTGCGGAACATCACCCAGGCCAGCAGGCCGTTGAGCGCCGAACTGAGCACCGACAGCACCAGGCCCCAGCCCACCTGCTCCAGCGGCTGCGGATCGAACAGGCGGTGCGCCGCCGCCCACAGAATGCCCAGGGCCACGCCCACGATGAGCAGGCCCTCGAAACCCGAGGAGAAATACTCCGCCTTGTGGTGGCCGTAGGGGTGGTTCTCGTCGGGCGGCAGCTGCGCCACGGTCACCATGGCCAGGGCGAACAGGGCGCTGGCCAGGTTGACGAAGGACTCCATGGCGTCCGACAGCATGCCCATGGAGCCGGTCACGTACCAGGCCAGGGTCTTGAGCACGATGGTGGCCAGCGCCACCACCACCGAGGCACGCAGCAAATGGGCCGGTGTGAGCCGGGAGAGCGAGAAAAGGGCGGGGTCGGACATGGCCCCGGATTACACCAGACCCCGGCCGGCGCCCCCCGCCATGCCCCTGCCCCGCCCAAGGACAGCGCCGCGCCCGCGTGCCAGAATCACCGCCATGGACAAGGCATGGCACCGCCGCACCACCGCCGCGCTGGCCTGCATCCTGGCTGCCGCCGGCGGCGCCGGGTGGCTGGCGCACACGCGCCTGCAGCAATTGCAGGCGGACTTCGAGACCGATGCACGCATCGTGCACCGCCTGCTGAGCCAGCGCGTGGTGCAGCACGACGCCATCCTCTCCACCCTGGCCTTGTTGCAGCCCCCTGCGCCCCGGGAGGGCGAGGCCGACGCCGCGCTGCCGCGCCTGCCCGCGGTGTACCCGCAGATCCTCGACGTGCTGCGCCGCCCCGCCGGCGGCGCCTGGCCCGCCGCCACGCCCGCTCTGGCCGCCGCCGAGGCCGCCTCGCGCGCCAGCGGCCACGCCGCGTTGGCGCAACCCGACCTGGCCGCCGGGCGCTACCACCTGGTGCTGGCGAGCACGCCCGCCAGCTACGCCCTGCACATCGACCTGCACGCCAGCGTGCCGCGCGAGGAATGGCCCATGGACCGCGCCACCAGCCCGGTGCGCGTGACGCTGGAGCACGCCGGCCAGACCTTCACCATCCAGAGCGGCCACATCCCGGCGCACGGCTGGACCTACGGCTTTCGCAAGACCCTGGCCGCGCCGAGCCAGCCGCTGGACGTGGTGGCCCTGCGCACCGTGGGCTGGAGCGAGCTGCCCTGGCTCGCCATGCTCGCCTGGTGCGCCTTCACCGCCGCCGCCACCGTGGCCGCGCAGGCACTGTGGCGCCAGCGCGTGGCGCGCCGGCGCGCCGAGGAACTGCTGCGCCTGGGCCAGGTGGCGCGCCTGAACACCCTGGGCGAGCTCGCCGCCGGCATGGCGCACGAGCTCAACCAGCCCCTCACCGCGCTGCTCTCGGGCACGCAGGCCGCGCAGCGCCTGCTGGGCGACGACCCGCCCGACCTGGAGACCGCGCGCACCGCCATGGCGCGCGCCGTGGAGCAGGCGCGCCGCGCCTCCGACGTGGTGGGCCGGCTGCGCCGCCTGGTCGAGCGGCCCGACCTCGCCGGCCAGGCGCAGCCGCTGCCACTGGCCACCGCCGTGCACGACGCGCTGCACCTGCTGGAGCCCGAATGCCGCGCCCACGCCGTGCTGCCCGAGGTCACCGTCGAGCCCGGTCTCCCCGCCGTGCAGGCCGAGCCCGTGGCCCTGCAGCAGATCGTGCACAACCTCGTGATGAACGCGCTGCAGGCGCTGGAGCAGGTGCCCGCCGCCGAGCGCCGGCTGGAGCTGCAGCTCACCGCACCCACCCCCGGCCAGGTGCAGCTCACCGTGCGCGACCACGGCCCGGGCATTGCGCCCGAGGCGCGCACGCGCCTGTTCGAGCCCTTCTACACCACGCGCGCGGGCGGCCTGGGCCTGGGCCTGCCGCTGTGCGAAAGCCTGGCCCAGGCCATGGGCGCCAGCCTCCAGCTCGCCCCCGGCAACGGCCGGGGCGCGGCCTTCGTGCTCCGCCTGCCCGCCGCCACACCCGCCCCATGAACGACAGCGCCCCCTCTCTCTCGCCCCTGATCCACCTCGTGGACGACGACGCCGCCGTGCGCGAGGGCCTCTCCCTGCTCATCGCCACCGTGGGCCTGCGCGTGCAGGCCTGGGCCGACCCGCAAGCCTTCCTGGCGGGCTTTGACCGCGCCAGCATCGGCGCCATCGTGCTCGACGTGCGCATGCCCGGCACCAGCGGCCTGGCCGTGCTGGAGCAGCTCCAGGCCCGGGGGGCGGACCAGCCCGTGATCCTGCTCACCGGCCACGGCACGGTGGACATGTGCCGCCGCGCCTTCAAGGCCGGCGCGGCCGAGTTCCTCGAAAAGCCGGTGCACGACGAGGTGCTCATCGAGGCCCTGCAGAACGCCGTGCGCCAGCATGTGCGCTCGCGCGAGCGCCACCAGGCCGACCAGCAGGCGCGCGAGCGCCACGCCCAGCTCTCGGCGCGCGAGCGCGAGGTGCTGGGCCTGATCGTCGAGGGGCTGACGAACAAGGAGATCGGCCGCGCGCTCGCCCTCTCGCCGCGCACCGTGGAGACGCACCGCGCCAACCTGTTCGCCAAGCTCGGCGTGGACTCGCTGGCCCAGCTCATCCGGCGCTACGCCGCGCTGGTGGAATAACCCGCCCGGCGCCGGCTCCGTAGAACTACGGAGCCCTGCGCGTAGCCGTCCGCATGGCGCGGCGCGGCGGCTTTTTCTACAGTACTCCCACGGCGCCGCAACGGGTGGCGCCGAAGCACACACACCGGAGAACGCCATGCACCACGCCTTCAAGACCACCGCCATCGCCCTCGCCTTCATCGCCACGGCCGCCAGCGCCGAAGGCGTGCGCACCGAGCGCAACATGTCGCTCGACCTGGCCAACCAGATCGCCACGCACACCGTCGCCGCCTGTACCGCCGCCGGCTACAACGTGACGGCCACGGTGGTCGACCGCGCCGGCACCGTGCGCGCCGTGCAGCGCGCCGACAATGCCGGCCCGCACACGCTGGAGGCCAGCCGCCTGAAGGCCTACACCTCGGCCTCGGCCAAGAACACCACGCAGGCCATCATGGAAGGTTCGCAGAAGAACCCCGCCGCGGCCAACCTGGGCCAGATCCCCGGCTACCTGCTGCTGGGCGGCGGCGTGCCGGTGAAGGTGGGCAACGAGGTCATCGGCGCCGTGGGCGTGGGTGGCGCGCCCGGCGGCCACCTGGACGAGCAGTGCGCCATGGCGGCCCTCGCCAAGGTCGCGGACCAGCTCAAGTAAGCCGACCCACCGCCATGGCACACCGCAAGCTTCTGTCCTGGGTCTTGCTGGCGGCGCCCCTGCTGCTGGTGTTGCCCGCACAGGCCCAGGTGCCCCCCACGGCCAGCGAGGTCGCCGCCTACCAGGGCCTGCACGCCGCCGCCGCGCGCGGCGATGTGCCGGCACTGCAGCGCCTGCTGGCCGCGCAGCCCGGCCCGGGCACCCTGAACGCGCGCGATGCCCACGGCCGCACGCCGCTGCACGTGGCCACCTTCGCGCGCCAGCGCGAGGCCGTGCGCCTGCTGGCCCAGGCGGGCGCGGCGCTCGACCTGCTGGAGAACGACCGCTACGACGCCGTGACCATCGCCGCCGTGGCCGACGATGAAGACACGCTGCGCCTGCTGCTGCAACTGGGCGCCAGCGCCAGGCAGGTGACCAACCGCTACGACGGCACGGCGCTGATCGCCGCCGCCCACCTGGGGCACGCGGGCGTGGTGCGCCAGCTCATCGCCGCCGGCGCGCCGCTGGACCATGTGAACAACCTGTACTGGACGGCGCTGATCGAGTCCATCGTGCTCGGCGACGGCGGGCCGCGCCACCAGGCCACGCTGCAGGCGCTGCTGGAGGCCGGCGCCAGCACCCGGCTGGCCGACCGCCACGGCAACACGCCGCTGCAGCTGGCGCGCCAGCGCCACTACGCAGCCATGGTGCAGATGCTGGAGCAGGCCGGCGCTCCCCCCTGAGCAGACACGCCCCCAGAGGGCAAACGGGCATGGCCCGCCGGCCGGCAATCGGCTATAACCAGGGTGGGCGCTGTGCCCGGCCAGGCTATTGCATCCATGCCGCATTCCGCTGTCGATGCCCCGGTGTCCTCCCCGGCGGACCAGGACGAAAAGCTCCTGCGTCTGATCGCGGATGCCGTGCCCGCGCTCATCGCCTACTTCGAGCTGCCGGGCATGCTCTGCCGCTTCGCCAACCGGGCCTACGCAGTGCAGTACGGGCATACCGTGCAGTCCGTGCGCGGCCTGACGACCGCGCACATCGTCGGCGCCGACGCCTGGGAGCTCATCCGCCCCTATTCCGAGCGCTGCGCGCGCGGCGAGGCGGTGCGCTACACGCGCGAGCAAACGCTGCCCAGCGGCGAGATGCGCATGATCGAGGTCAACCTGCTGCCGCATTTCGACGGCACGACCGTGCCCGTGGGCGCGTTTGTGCTCATCACCGACATCACCGAGCGCTGGCGTGCCGAGCGCGCCGTGCGCCAGAGCGCCGAGAGCATGCGCAAGTTCGCCGCCGCGACCGAGGAAGCCATCGTGTTCCACCGCGACGGCATCATCCTCGACGGCAACGACGCCCTGTGCCGCCTCACGGGCCGGCCGCTGCACGAGATGCTGGGCCAGTCGATCTTTCAGTTCATCAGCCCGCAGTGGCACGCCACCACGCGCGAATACATGCGCCTGGGGCGCGAGGACCACTACGAAATCGCCGTACAGCACCAGGACGGGCGCAGCATTCCCGTGGAAGTGGTGGGCAAGACCATGCGCGAGCCGGTCGCAGACTACCGCGTGGCCGTGCTGCGCGACATCACGGCGCGCAAGCAGGCCCAGGAGCGCGAGGCCTTTGCCCGCCTGCACGACCCGCTGACCGGCCTGCCCCACCGCCGCCACCTGATGGAGCAGCTCGAGCGCCGGCTGCTGCAGGCCGGGCAGGACCAGCAGCACGCCGCGGTGCTGCTGGCCAACATCGACCACTTCAAGACGGTGAACGACTCGCTGGGCCAGCACGCGGGCGACGAGGTGCTGCGCGAAGTGGCGGCGCGCATCCGCCAGTGCGCGCGCCAGGCCGACGTGGTGGCACGCCTGGGGGCCGACGAGTTCGCCCTGGTGCTCGCCCCGCTGGCCACGCCCGAGGAGGCCACGGCCGTGGCCGACCAACTGCTGCACGCCATGCAGACGCCCTGCGTATTGGGTGCGCACACGGTGACCCTGTCGCTGTCGATTGGCATCAGCCTGTTCCCCGAGGACGGCAGCAGCGGCGATGCGCTGCTGCGCCACGCCGACGCCGCCATGTACCACGCCAAGCAGACCGGCCCCGGGCGGCGCCAGCGCTTCCAGAGCGGCATGGGCACGCGCGCCCTGGAGGTGCTCGAGCGCGAGCGCCAGTTGCGCGAGGCCATCGCGGCGCAGGCCTTTGTGCTGCACTACCAGCCCCAGATCGGCCTGCAGGACGGCCGGCTGCAGGGCCTGGAGGCGCTGGTGCGCTGGCACCACCCGGTGCGCGGGCTGGTGGGGCCGGAGGAATTCATCGGCTTTGCCGAGCAGCGCGGCCTGATCGCCGCCATCGGCCGCTGGGTGCTGCACGCGGCCTGCCGCCAGCTCAAGGCCTGGCAGGACGAGGGCCTGGCGCTGGTGCCCGTGGCGGTGAACCTCTCGGGCCTGGAGTTCCGCCAGCGCGACCTGGTGCAGGAGATCGCCGAGGTGCTGACCGCCACCGGCCTGGCGCCGCAGTACCTGGAGATCGAGCTGACCGAGTCCGTGCTCATGCACCACACGGGCCAGACCATAGACACCCTGCACGCGCTCAAGGCGCTGGGCGTGGGCATCGCGGTGGACGACTTCGGCACCGGCTATTCCTCGCTCGCCTACCTCAAGCGCTACCCCATCGACAAGCTCAAGATCGACCGCTCCTTCGTGCTCGACACCCCGGGCCACAGCGACGACGTGGCCATCGTCACCGCCATCGTGCAAATGGGCCGCAGCCTGCAGATGCGCACCGTCGCCGAAGGCGTGGAGAACGCGGCACAGATGGCGCTGCTGCGCTCCCTGGGCTGCGACATGGTGCAGGGCTACCTGCTCTCGCCGCCCATGGACGCCGAGGACACGCGCCGCTGGCTCGGCGCCGCGCCACCACCGGGCTGACACACGGCGCGTGGACAATACGGCCATGCACCTCATTCCCGAGTTCATCGCCCCCACGCAGCACACCGACCCGGCCCAGGCCCTGGCCCAGGTGCAGCGCATCTACCAGCAGCAGATCGGCCACCTGCGCAGCGCCATGCAGGGCTTTGTCGCCGGCCAGACGCCGCATGCGCCCGTGCGCGCCTTCTACCCCTTCGTGCGCATCCAGACCAGCACCGTGGCGCGCGCCGCCACGCCGCTGGCCTACGGCTTCGTCGAGGGGCCCGGGCGCTACGAGACCACGCTCACGCGGCCCGACCTGTTCTCCGACTACTACCTGGAACAGTTCCACCTGCTGCGCCGCAGCCACGGCGTGGCGCTGGAAGTGGGCACCAGCCAGCACCCCATTCCCATCCACTTCTCGTTCGCCGAGCACGACCATGTGGAGGGCACGCTGACCCCCGAGCGGCGCATGCTCATGCGCGACCTGTTCGACCTGCCCGACCTCACGGCCATGGACGACGGCATCGCCAACGGCACGCACCAGCACCGCCCCGGCGAGGCGCAACCGCTGTCGCTGTTCACCGCGCCGCGCGTGGACTACTCGCTGCACCGCCTGCGCCACTACACGGGCACGCAGCCCGAGTGGTTCCAGAACTTCGTGCTGTTCACCAACTACCAGTTCTACATCGACGAGTTCGTGCGCCTGGGCCACGCCGAGATGGCCAAGCCCGACAGCGAATACATCGCCTTCATCGAGCCCGGCAACGTGGTCACGCGCCGCGCGGGCCTGGCGGCCGAGCCGGGCGACGAGCTCGGCGCGCCGCCGCCGCGCCTGCCGCAGATGCCCGCCTACCATCTCGTGCGCGCGGACCGCAGCGGCATCACCATGGTCAACATCGGCGTGGGCCCGGCGAACGCCAAGACCATCACCGACCACATCGCCGTGCTGCGCCCGCACGCCTGGCTCATGCTGGGCCACTGCGCCGGCCTGCGCAACAGCCAGCAACTGGGCGACTACGTGCTCGCCCACGCCTATGTGCGCGAGGACCATGTGCTCGACGAAGACCTGCCGCTGTGGGTGCCCATCCCCGCGCTGGCCGAGATCCAGGTGGCGCTGGAGCAGGCCGTGGCCGACGTCACGCAGATGGGCCGCGACGACCTCAAGCGCATCATGCGCACCGGCACCGTGGCCAGCACCGACAACCGCAACTGGGAGCTGCTGCCCGACAACCTGCCGCAGCGGCGCTTTTCCCAGAGCCGCGCCGTGGCGCTGGACATGGAGAGCGCAACAATAGCCGCCAACGGCTTCCGCTTCCGCGTGCCCTACGGCACGCTGCTGTGCGTCTCCGACAAGCCCCTGCACGGCGAGATCAAGCTGCCCGGCATGGCCAACCACTTCTACCGCGAGCGCGTGGACCAGCACCTGCGCATCGGCATGCGCGCCATCGCCATCCTGCGCGCCGGCGGCGTGCAGCGCCTGCACAGCCGCAAGCTGCGCAGCTTCGCCGAGGTGGCGTTCCAGTGAACGCCCACAGCGCCAGAACGCTATTGATTTGATAGCTTCTTGCGCTTTGTGGGCGGGTGCCAGAGGCCTTTTTCCTTGAAATGGCGGCAGCCCCCGGCCGCTACCACCGCAGCACCACCACGAAGGCGGCCGTGTGCAGCAGCACGCCGCCGCCCGCCGCCAGGGCGTAGCGCCAGCCGCCGCTGGCCAGGGCGGCCACGCACTTGCTCACGGCATGCACGGCCAGCACCAGGGCCAGGGCATCGGCCAGGCCTGCGCCCGCCGCGTCCTGCGGCCGCCCCTGCGCGACGATGGCGGCCGTGGCCGCATGCACGTCGGCCAGCGCGGCGAGCAGCGCACCGGCCAGCAGCCCGGCCTCGCCCCACCAGGCGCGCAGTGCCTGCACCAGCACCTGCACGGCGGTGAGCAGGGCGGCGATCCACAGCGCGTCGCGCAGCTTGAACAGCTCCGCACCTTCACCCTCGGGCGCCACCGCCGGGGCCGCGCGGGGCGCATGGCGCAGCAGCAGCCAGCCCCAGGCCAGCGCCACGGCGCCGCCCGCCAGGGCCGGCGCCCACAGCCGCGCCAGCCACAGCGGCTGCACCGTGGCCGCCACCACCAGGATCTGGGCCATGGTGGCCACGCACGACAGCACGGCCGCCCCGCCCTGGGGGCGCGCGCTCTCGCGCCCGGCGCGCACGGCCATCCCCAGGCTGGCGATGGTGGCGGTGCTGGAGATGAAGCCCGAGGCCAGGGCCGACAGGGCGCTGGCATGGCGCGCATCCATGAGCCGCCGGCCCAGGTGGGCGAGCGCCTGGATGAGCAGCAGCACCAGCACCAGGCGCAGCAGCACCTGCGGGTCCAGCGCCTCGCCCCACAGCGGCCGGTGCGGCACCAGCGGCAGCGCCAGCAGGGCCAGCGCCGCCAGGATCAGCCCGCCGCGCACCTCGCCGGGGCGCAGCCAGTCGCGCGCGAACTGGTGCAGCGCCTCGCGCGCCGCCAGCAGGCTGGTGACGGCCACGGCCAGGCCCGCCGCCACCGGCAGGCTGCGCGTGCACAGCACGCCGATCAGGTAGGCCAGCAGCAGCGCGATCTCGGTGGTCACGCCGGGGTCGTCGGAGCGGTCGCGCGCATAGGCGACCACGCCCAGCAGGGCGATGAACACCGCCCCCACCGCCACGAGCAGCTCGCTGCCCAGCAGCGCCGCCGTGGCCCCGGCCAGCGCCGCGAGCGTGAACGAGCGCACGCCCGCGAGCGCGCGCATCGGGCCCTGGCCCTTGCGGCGTTCGCGCTCAATGCCCATCAGCAGGCCGCTGCCCAGCGCGCCCGCCAGCACGGCCAGTGTGTCCTGCAGGCCCGGTGTGTCCATGGCGATGGTTCTCCCTCAGTGTCTGCAGGGATTGGACCACGGAACACCGGCACCGGACCGCAACCCGCGGCCACCGAGTCACTCCTGTATTCATAGCTGCTTGCGCTGATCAACAGGGCGCCAGAGCCGATTTTCATGCCTGGGAATACCGGCACGCGCGGATTGCCCCACAATCGCGCCATGGACGTGCTTTTCGAGGCCAGCGGGCTGCGCAAACACTATGGCGACGCCACCGTGGTGGACGGCGTCTCCTTCGCCATCGCGCCGGGCGAATGCCTGGGCATCATCGGCCCCAACGGGGCGGGCAAGACGACCACGCTGCGCATGTGCCTGGGCCTGACCACGCCCGACGGCGGCGCCATCCACTACCAGCCCCCGGGCGGCGGCCCCCTGCTGCACATGCCGCAGGACGCGCTGGCCATCAAGGCGCAGATCGGCGTGGTCACGCAGTTCGACTCGCTGGACCCGGACTTCAGTTGCGAAGAAAACCTGCGCGTGTTTGGCCGCTACTTTGGCCTGGGCCACCACACGATGGACGAGCGCGCGCCGCGCCTGCTGGAGTTTGCCGCCCTCACGCACAAGGCGCAGGCCAAACCCGGGGAGCTGTCGGGCGGCATGCGCCGGCGCCTGTCGCTGGCGCGCGCACTGGTCAACGCACCGCGTCTGCTGCTGCTGGACGAGCCCACCACGGGCCTGGACCCGCAGGCACGCCACCTGATGTGGGAGCGCCTGCAGCAATTGCTGCAGACGGGCACCTCCATCCTGCTGACCACGCATTTCATGGACGAGGCCGAGCGCCTGTGCACCCGCCTGCTGGTGCTCGACCAGGGCCGCACCATCGCGCAGGGCGCCCCGCGCGCGCTCATTGCCGAGCACCTGGAGCCCGAGGTGGTGGAGGTCTACGGCGCCGGCGCCCTGGGCCTGGCGCAGGAGCCCGCGCTGCAGGCCCTGGCCGCGCGCACCGAGGTGAGCGGCGACACCGTGTTCTTCTACACGCGCGCGGCGCACCCCCTGCTCGACGCCCTGCTGCAGCGGCCGCACCTGCGCACCCTGCACCGGCCGGCGAACCTGGAAGACCTGTTCCTCAAGCTCACCGGACGCCAGATCCGGGAAGAGGCTTGAAACCCCGCGCCAAGGACCACTGACATGCCTGACATGCAGCCGCCCCGCACTCCCAGCCCCTGGCGCGCACCCGGCCTGTCGCTGCGCTGGTGGCCCGTGTTCCTGCGCAACCTGCTGGTGTGGCGCAAGCTCGCCATCCCCAGCCTGGTGGGCAATATCGCCGAGCCGCTGATGTGGCTGCTGGCCTTCGGCTACGGCCTGGGGGCGTTGGTGGGCCAGGTCGCCGTGGAGGGCCGCACCGTGCCCTACATCCTGTTCCTGGCCAGCGGCTCGGTCTGTCTGAGCACCATGAACGCCGCCAGCTTCGAGGCCCTGTACTCGGCGTTCTCGCGCATGCATGTGCAAAAGACCTGGGACAGCATCCTGAACACGCCCGTGGCGCTGGACGACGTGGTGCTGGCCGAGATGCTGTGGGCGGCGTTCAAGGCGCTGTTCACGGCCACGGCCATCCTCGCGGTGATGCTCGCCCTGGGCATCAGCCACAGCCCCAAGCTGTTCGTGGCCTGGGCGGTGCTGGCCTGCGCGGGCCTGATGTTCGCCAGCATCGCGCTGATCTTCAACGCCCTGGCCCGGGGCTACGATTTCTTCACCTACTACTTCACGCTGGTGCTCACGCCCATGATGTTTCTCTCGGGCGTGTTCTTCCCGCGCGAACAACTGCCGCCCGTGATGCACGCGCTCTCGGGCTGGCTGCCGCTCACCCACGCCGTGGAGCTGGTGCGCCCGCTGTTCATGGACCAGTGGCCCGCGCACCCGTTGCGCCACGGCCTGGGCATGGCGGTCACCACGGCCGCCACCTACTGGATCGCGCTGGCGCTCACGCGCCGGCGCTTCGCCGCCTGACCCCCATGTCCCCGCCCGCCCTGCTCAACCCCCAGCACATCGCCATGGTGGACCGTGGCGTCTCGGTGATCGTGGCCTCGCGCGATGCGGCGCTGCGCCCCAGCATCATGCGCGGCGTGGGCAGCGCCATCAGCGCCGACGGCACGCAGGTGACGGTCTACCTGCGGCGCAGCCAGTCGCGCCAGTTGCTGCAGGACATCGCCGCCGGCGGCGGCCTGGCCGTGGTGTTCAGCGAGCCGCCCACGCACCGCACGCTGCAGCTCAAGGCGCGCACGGCCGCACAGCGCCCGGCCGGCCCCGCCGACCTGCCGCTGCTGCAGCGCTACCTGGCGTCCATGCAGTGCGAGCTGGCCCAGGTGGGCTACGGGCCCGCCTTCGTCGCCGCCATGCTCTCGGCTCCGCTGGAGGACGTGGTGGCGGTGCAGTTCAGCCCCGAGGCGGCCTTCGACCAGACGCCCGGACCGCGCGCGGGCACGCCCCTGCAGCCCTCCACGCCCACGCCATGACCGCCCCCTCGCTGCACAGCATCCGCCCCTGCCTGGAAGGCGCCATCCCGGCCGTCATGGCCACCTGCGCCAGCGACGGCACGCCCAACGTGGCCTACATCTCGCAGGTGGTCTACGTGGACGAGGGCCATGTGGCCCTGTCCTTCCAGTTCTTCAACAAGACGCGCGCCAACATCCTCGCCCATCCACAGGCCTCGGTGCTGGTGCTCGACCCGGTGACGGCGCGCTTTTACCGCCTGCACCTGCGCTACCTGCGCACCGAAACCAGCGGTCCGCTGTTCGAGAGCATGAAGGCGCGGCTGGCGGGCATCGCCTCGCACAGCGGCATGGCCGAGGTGTTCCGCCTCAAGGGCTCGGACGTGTATGCCGTGGAGCACATCGACGCCATCGACGGCGAGGGCCTGCCGCCACCGCCCTGCCGCACCGGGCTGCTGCACCGCCTGCGCCAGTGCAGCGAGCGCATGGCCGCCTGCACCGGGCTGGACGAGCTGCTGCAGACCGCCCTGGCCTGCCTGCGCGAGGCGCTGGGCATTGCGCACGCCATGGTGCTGCTGCTGGACGCGCCGGCCCAGCGCCTCTACACCGTGGCGAGCTGCGGCTACGCCACCTCGGGCGTGGGTTCGGAGATTGCGCTGGGGCATGGCGTGATCGGCGTGGCCGCGCGCGAAAACACCCCCGTGCGCATCAACCACATGGCGCACGCCGCGCTCTACAGCCACGCCATGCGCAGCAGCCTGCAGGCCGGCAGCGCGGACGGCCCGGCACTGGCGCCGGGCACCGAGATTCCCTATCCGGGCCTGCCCGAGCCGCACAGCCAGCTCGCCGTGCCCATGGTGGCGGCCGGGCGCGTGCTGGGCGTGCTGTTCGTCGAGAGCCCGCGCGACATGGCCTTCGACTTCGAGGACGAGGACCTGCTGGTCACGCTGGCCGGCCACCTGGGCGCCGCCATCGACCTGCTGCAGGCCGCGCCCGACAGCAGCGACGCGCCCCCCGCACCCGCCGCCGCGCCCGCGCCCGCCGTGGGCGGCGCGCCCGTGCGCGTGCGCCACTATGCGTCGAACGACAGCATCTTCATCGACGGCGACTACCTCATCAAGGGCGTGGCGGGCGCCATCTTCTGGAAACTGCTGCGCGATTACACCCAGGCCGGGCGTACCGACTTCACCAACCGCGAGCTGCGGCTGGACCCCTCGATCCGCCTGCCCGACGTGGCCGACAACCTGGAGGCGCGCCTGCTGCTGCTGCAGCGCCGCCTGCAGGAGAACGCCCCGCCCATGCGCATCGAGAAGACCGGACGCGGGCGTCTGCGCCTGTGCGTGGCCTGCCCGGTACTGCTCGAGGAACAGGCGGGCTGATCCCTCACTGCAGGCCCGCGCCGGCCAGGCCCATGCCCAGGCCCAGGCCCGCCATGAGCTTGTCCCACTCCCGCGCCGTGAGCTGCGGGCGCACGACATCCAGCACGGCGCCAAAGGCCTCTTGCGGCGCCTGCTGGCGCATGCCGGCCAGCAGGGCCAGGCGCTCGGCCGGCGCCATGCAGGGCAGCATCCAGCGCATCACCAGCATCATCTCGCCCGGCGGGATGGAGGACACCAGCGCGCCGTGCACGGCCTGCAGCTCGGCGTCCGTGTAGTGCTGCCACAGCGCCGCGTTGTGCGCCGTCTCCTCCAGGTGCATGTGCTCGAAGTTGTGCGCCACAAACAGCGCCAGCTCGTGGTACAGGGCGTGGGCGTGCGCCGCGCGCGCGCTGCGTGCACAGCCCGCCAGGCCGTGCAGGGCGCGTGCCAGGCGCTGGATGGCCTGCTCGTGGCCCTGGTGGTCATCCCCCGCCGTCTGGCTGGCGCCCGGGGCGCGCGCCTCGATGGCGGGGTGGATGAAGCGGTTCTCGTGCTCCAGGTGGGTCTGGCACATCTCCAGCAGTTGCGCCACGCGCTGGCAGCCCTGGGTGAACTCCAGTTCGTCGTCCACGTCCATGCGGCCCAGGCCCAGCAGGGTGTCGGCCATGAAGGCGCGCAAGGCCTTGTGGATGCCGGCATACAGGTTCTCGCGCGGCTCGGCGGGTTGGGCGGCGGCGATTTCGGCAATTTCGCGGGTATCGATCTTCATCAGTGTCTTTCCTGGCCCGGCGGGCCTGCGGTGGCGCGGCCGGGTGCCGCGCCTGGCCGGGTGCCCCATGCACCCGCAGCCATACCGGAAAGTCTAGGAACCGGGGCCGCACCGCGCTGCTAAAAATCCCTTAACTGAACCCTATCGATTTCTTAAAAACACCTTCGCACGCCAATTGCGTGAAATGCATCACACCGGCGGACGCCACCGCCGGCCCCGGGGACCTGCCGGGCCGCGCGGCCAATGCCGCTACGATGGCGCTTGTTGTTTCACTTTTACGAGAGCATTTCCTATGAGCATCACCACGGTTGGCATCATCGGCGCCGGCACCATGGGCAACGGCATTGCCCAGGCCTGCGCGGTTTCCGGCATCCACGTCGTCATGGTCGACATCTCCGACGCGGCCGTCCAGAAGGGCCTGGCCACCGTCGCCGGCAGCCTGGACCGCCTGATCAAGAAGGAAAAGATCACCGCCGCCGACAAGGACGCGGCGCTGGCCCGCATCCAGACCTCGACCCGCTACGAGGACCTGAAGGCCGCGCAGCTCGTCATCGAGGCCGCCACCGAGAACTACGAGCTCAAGCTCAAGATCCTCCAGCAGGTGGACGGCATCGTCGCGCCCGAGGTCATCATTGCCTCGAACACCTCGTCGATCTCCATCACCAAGCTGGCCGCCGCCACCAGCCGCGCCGACAGGTTCATCGGCATGCATTTCTTCAACCCCGTGCCCATGATGGCGCTGGTGGAAATCATCCGCGGCCTGCAGACCAGCGATGCCACGCACGAAGCGGTCAAGCAGCTCGCCGTGGCGCTGGGCAAGAGCCCCATCACCGTGAAGAACGCCCCCGGCTTCGTGGTCAACCGCATCCTGGTGCCCATGATCAACGAGGCCTTCTTCGTGCTCGCCGAGGGCCTGGCCACGCCCGAGGACATCGACGCCGGCATGAAGCTCGGCTGCAACCAGCCCATCGGTCCGCTGGCCCTGGCCGACATGGTGGGCCTGGACGTGTGCCTGGCCGTGATGGATGTGTACCTCGCCGAGTTCGGCGACAGCAAGTACCGCGCCTGCCCGCTGCTGCGCGAAATGGTGGCCGCCGGCCGCCTGGGCCGCAAGACGGGCCGGGGCGTGTACCAGTACTGACCAACCACCCTCCAGGGAGCACAAGTGCTCCCTGGAACGCGCTGCGCCCTCCTCGGCGCGCAGCCCCGCCGCACCCCGCTCCATCCCGCCGCGCCCCGGTTGGGCGGCGCGTGTCACATCAGCGCCTGCCGCCCAGCGCCAGTTCCCCCCACACCCCTGAGACCGCACCCGGGCGGCACCCGCACCGGCGTGCAGGCACGCGTCAATCACCTGGGTGACCGCGGCGCCCCGCCCGCGCGCGGCGCCAGTCGCATGCATGACTGACCACCGGCAAGCACCGATGCTTCAATCGTCCCGGCTTCTGATTTATTCACTACCTGCCGGAGATATTCGATGAAAAAGAAAGCGTTGTATGCGCTGATGGTTGCTGCTGCTTGCACGTTCGCCAACGCCGAGGAGACATTCAAGATCGGCATGATCGATCCGCTGAGCGGTCCGATGGCCGACGTTGGCAAGATCTTTGAAAACCACCTGCGCTTCGCCGCCGACCAGATCAATGCGCGCGGCGGCATCAATGGCATCAAGCTCGAGGTGCTGGCCTACGACAACAAGCTCTCGACGGCCGAAAGCCAGGCGGCGCTGCAGGCCGCCGTGGGTGCCGGCGTCAAGGCGGTGTTCGTGGGCGGCGGATCGGCCGCCGCATCGGCCGTGGTCGCTGCGGCCAATCGCAACAACGCGCGCAATCCGGACAAGCAGGTGCTGGTCTTCAACTATGGCGGCTACGACCCGGACCTGGTGGGCAAGCAATGCTCGTTCTGGCACTTCCTGACGGATGCGCAGGTGGAGATGCGCATGAAGGCGATGAGCGAGTTCGTGAAGAAGTCGGCCGACATCAAGAAGGTCTACTTCCTGAACCCCGACTACAGCTTCGGCCGCCAATGGACCGCCTACGGCAAGAAGCTGATCGGCGCCGCGCGCCCCGACATCCAGTTCGTGGGCGAGGACTTCTTTCCCACCGGCATGGTCAAGGACTTCGCGCCCTACATCGCCAAGATGCGCGCTGCCGGTGCCGACACGGTGGTCTCCGGCAACTGGGGCAACGACATGGCGCTGATGATCCGTGCGGCCGGCGAATCGGGCTACAAGCTGCGCGTGCTGACGCACTCCAGCGCCAACAAGTCCACCATGATCGCCCTGTCCGCCGCCAAGACCGTCCAGCTCAGCATGGTCGGCGACTGGTATCCCGGCGCGAACAATCCGGAGCTCACGGCCCAGGCCACGGCCTTCGAGGCGAAGTACCAGGAGCCTTTCTATCTGGCGCGCCTGTCGGTCGGCACGGAGCTGCTGCAAAAGGGCATAGAAAAGGCCAAGTCGACCGATCCGCTGAAGATCGCGCTGGCGCTGGAGAATCTGAGCTACAAGTCCGTGGTGGGCGATGTGACCATGCGAAAGGATGACCACCAGTTCCTGTCGCCGCAAATCATCTATACCAGCCACCCGGTCGATGGCAAGCGGGTGACCAAGGGCTTCGACGGCACGGACTACGGTTTCATCAAAGAGTCCGAATCGTCGGCGCAGTCGCTCACGCTGCCCAATGAGTGCGACATGAAGCGTCCCAACGGCGTTTGAGGCGGCCATGAGCGAACATCCCTGGATCAAGACCTATCCGCCCGGCACCCGTTGGAATGCGCCGCTGCGCACGCTGGCGCTCCCGCAGATGCTGGACGGCGCCGCCGCGCGCTGGCCGGCGCGCTGCGCGCTGCATTTCGAGGGCCGCAGCTTCAGCTACGCCGAACTGGCCGATCTGTCGGACCGCATGGCCCAGGGATTGCTTCGCCTGGGGATAGGGCCCGGCTCCCATGTCGGGCTCTATCTGCCGAACACGCCGCACTACATCATCAGCTTCTTTGCGGTGCTCAAGGCGGGCGCGACGGTGGTGAATTACTCGCCGCTGGACGCCGGCGCTGCGCTGGAGCACAAGATCGGCGACAGCGAAACCGACTTCATCGTGACGCTCGATAGCCCCGCCTTGTTCGCAAAGATGAACGGGTTTCTGGGCACGACGCGGCTGCGCGGCCTGATCGTCGGCTCGGTGAACGAGTTCGGCGGCGCCAGCGCCCCGCAGGACGCGCATGCCGTGGCCTGGGACGCGCAGCGCCTGCGCTTCGCCGACCTGCTCAAGGCCTCGCCTGCCGCCGGGGCCGCACGGCCCCAGCCGCCCGCCCTGGAGGCCGTGGCCGTGCTGCAATACACCGGCGGAACCACCGGCCACCCCAAGGGCGCCATGCTCACGCATGCGAACCTGAGTTCGGCCGTGTCGCAGGTGTGGCACACGCTGGTGGGCGCCGGCACGCTCGCGGAAGGCGAGGAGACGTTTCTGTCGGTCCTGCCGCTGTTCCACATCTATTCGCTGGTCGTGAACATGCTGTTCGGCCTGAGCATCGGCGCCAAGCTGATCCTGCACCAGCGTTTTGACCTGCAGGCGACGCTCGACGAAATCGTGGCCAGCAAGGTCAGCGTCTTTCTGGGTGTGCCGACCATGTATGTGGCCTTCACGGGCCATCCGGACATCGGCCGTACAGACCTGTCCTCCCTCAAGTTCTGCAATTCGGGCGGCGCGCCCATCGCTGCCGAGGTGTTCCAGAAATTCGTGCGCCTGGCGCAGTGCCGGCTGCAGGAAGGCTGGGGCATGACCGAATCCTGCACCATGGCCACGGCCTCGCCCGGCGTCGGTGCGCACCGTGCGGGCTCCTGCGGCATTCCTGTGCCGGGCGTCGAGGTCAAGGTGATCAGCCTGGACCAGCAGGTCGAGGTGCCGCTGGGTACGCACGGCGAGTTGTGCATTCGCGGCCCCAATGTCATGAAGGGCTACTGGAACAACCCCGAGGCGACGCGCGAGGCGATGACCGCCGACGGCTATCTGCGCACCGGCGACATCGGCTACATGACGGAGGAAGGCTTCGTCTACATCGTCGACCGCACCAAGGACATGATCATCTGCGGCGGCTTCAACGTCTACCCGCGCAACATCGAGGAAGCCATCTACCGCCACCCCGCCGTGGAAGAGGTGATCGTGATCGGTGTGCCCGATGCCTATCGCGGCCAGTCGCCCAAGGCCTTCGTCAAGCTCAAGGAGGGCAGCGCGCCACTCACGCTCGAGCAGCTGCGCGGCTTTCTTGGCGAGTACCTGGGCAAGCACGAGATGCCGCACGCCCTGGAGCTGCGCGCCGAACTGCCCAAGACAGCCGTCGGCAAGCTCTCGAAGAAGGATTTGTACACCCAGGAGCTGGGCGCTGCCTGACGCAGTTCCGCCGCCCCCCGCACGAAAAGGATTTCCGAACCATGTCTTTCGCCTTGGCCATCGCCCCTCCCACCGTCCCGCCGCCGGAAGGCTGCATCGACACCCAGGTGCTCGGACACATTCTGCTGATCGGCATCAACCGTCCGGCAAAACGCAACGGCTGGACGCCTGCCATGTTCCGCCAACTGGCCGAGGCGTATACGCGCCTGGACGACGACCCGGAGCTGCGCGTGGGTGTGCTGCATGCATTTGGCGACCATTTCACGGGGGGCCTGGACCTGCCCGCCGTCACCGCCTATCTGCAGCGCGGCGAAAAGGCCATTCCCGAAGGCCTGGTGGAGCCGCACGACTTCGGCCAGCCCGGCTACCGGCGGCGCACCAAACCCATGGTGGTGGCCGTCAAGGGCATTTGCTTCACGGTGGGCATTGAGCTCATGCTGGGCGCAGACATCGTGGTGGCAGCGGACAACTGCCGCTTCTCGCAGATGGAGGTGCAGCGCGGCATCATGGCCACAGGCGGCGCCACGCTGCGCATGGCCGAGCGTGCCGGCGCCGGCAATGCGCTGCTGCACCTGCTGACCGCCGACGAGTTCGACAGCGCCGAGGCCTTGCGCCTGAACTTCGTGCAGAAGGTGGTTCCCGCCGGGCAGGAGCTGGACGCGGCGCTGGCCATCGCCCGGCGCATCGAAGCCCAGGCGCCGCTGGCGGTGGTGGCCACCCGGCTCAATGTGCTCAAGGCGATCGAGCAAGGACCGGCGGCGGCAGTGGCGGACTTCGTCCCTGTGCAAAAGCAGTTGGCCAACAGCGCGGATGCCGCCGAAGGGGTGCGCGCATTTGTCGAACGGCGGCCCGCGCAGTTCAGCGGGCGCTGAACACGCAGCCAGGCGCGCCAGCGCGCCTGCAGGCCACCACCCCCGCGCCAATCCCACACCACGGACCACGTTTTTTCAATTCAATTGCACACAATTGAATTGCTCGCCATAATTCACCCCATGCCCGCCGCCGCACACACCGCCGACCGTCCCAGCCCGCCCCTCCTGCAGCTCGACAACCAGGTGTGCTTTGCGCTGTATTCGACCTCGCTGGCGATGACCAAGCTCTACAAGCCGCTGCTCGATGCCATCGGCCTGACCTACCCGCAGTACCTGGTGATGCTGGTGCTCTGGGAGCAGGACGGCCCCACGGTGTCCGAGCTTGGCGAGCGCCTGTTCCTCGACTCCGGCACGCTGACGCCGCTGCTCAAGCGCCTCGAAGCCTCGGGCCTGGTCGCGCGCCAGCGCGACCCGCAGGACGAGCGCCGCGTGCGCATCACCCTCACCCCCCGGGGCCGCGCGCTGCGCGACGACGCCGAGAGCGTGCCCGCCTGCGTGCTGCGCAGCAGCCGCACCGCCCTGCCCGAACTGCAGGCGCTCACGCGCCAGCTCCAGGCCCTGCGCGCCCAGCTCGGCCAGGCCTGAACCCACCGATTCAACCCCGCCCGCTCCGGGCACCACCCGCAAAGGAAAGCACCATGGCCACCCTCGACAAAGTCCTCTACACCGCCCGCGCCCACACCACCGGGGGCCGCGACGGCGCCTCGCGCACCGACGACGGGCGCCTGGATGTGAAACTGTCCTCGCCCGGCACCTCGGGCACCGGCACCAACCCCGAGCAACTGTTCGCCGCCGGCTACTCGGCCTGCTTCATCGGCGCACTCAAGGCCGTGGGCGGCATGCAGAAGATCGCCGTGCCGCAGGACGTGGCCGTGGACGCCGAGGTGGACCTGGGCCCCATCACCGGCGGCTATGGCATCGCCGTGCGCCTGCAGGTGCACCTGCCCGGCATGGAGCGCGCCGCCGCCCAGGCCCTGGTGGACGCCGCGCACCAGGTCTGCCCCTACTCCAACGCCACGCGCGGCAACGTCAACGTGACGCTGACCCTGGCGCCCTGAGCCCGCAATCGCTACTAAAATGGGAGCTGCCAGCGCTTGATGGATGAGCGCTGCAGCTCTTTTTTGCCTTATGACCACCAGCGCCGACCCGGCCCGCCACTTCGCACGCCAGCACGAGCAGCTGGATGCGCAACTGCATGCCCACCTGCTCGACGTGGTGGGCTGCGACTTTGCCAGCGCCCAGCAGCGCCTGCAGCGCTGGCGTGCCGGGCTGGCGCGGCACATCGAGGTGGAGGACACGCTGCTGCTGCCCCACGTGCCCGAGGGCGCGCGCTGGGCGGCGCGCGTGTACCGGCTGGAGCACGAGCGCATCGCCCTGCTGGCCGACGAGTACGCCGAGCGCCTGCAGGCCGTGCTCGCCCAGCCGCCGCGCGACGCCCAGGCCCAGCGGCGCGCCGCGCTGTTCCTGCTCGACGCGGTGCACGCGCTGCGCCACGTGCTGGAACACCACCACGAGCGCGAGCATTCGGCCCTGGCGCAGGAGCTGCCGCAGGCGCTGCAGGAAGCGGCCTGGCGCAGCCTGGAGACCGGCGCACCGCCGCCCTGACCGCCGCTCGGGCGGAGCACGGCAGCGGGCCGTGCGCCTCTCATGGTTTTCCCTAGGTTGCCGCGCAAGCTTGCCCTCAGCTTGGCACGCGATGATGGGCCTCTGGAGCCATCATGAAATACGCCCTGCTGTCCGACATCCACGCCAACCGCCAGGCCTTTGCCGCCTGCATCGAGCACGCCCGCGCCCACGGGGCGCAGCAATTTGCCCTGCTGGGCGACCTGGTCGGCTACGGCGGCGACCCCGTGGCCGTGGTCGAGCAGGCCATGGCCCTGGCGCACGAGGGCGCGCTCATCGTGCGCGGCAACCATGACGTGGCCGCCGTCACCCCGCCGGCGCAGGCAGCGCACCTGGGCGAACAAAGCGCGCTCTGGACGCACGAGCAGCTCAGCCCCGCGCAGCGCGAGTTCCTCGCCGCCCAGCCGCTCACGGCGCGCCTGGGCGCCTACGCCCTGCTGGTGCATGCCAGCGCCGACCAGCCCGAGCGCTGGTACTACGTGGAGGACGGCAGCGCCGCCGAGCGCAGCATGTCGGCCGCGAGCATCCTGGACCCGTCCATCCGCTACGTGTTCAGCGGCCATGTGCACGAGCAGGCGCTGTACTTCCTCACGCCCACGGCCAAGCTCATGCGCTTTGCGCCGCAGCCCGGCGTGCCCGTGCCCGTGCCCATGCACCGGCAGTGGCTGGCCATCGTCGGCTCGGTGGGCCAGCCGCGCGACCGCGACGCGCGCGCCATGTACGCCCTGTTCGACGAGCAGGCCTGCAGCATCACCTTCCACCGCGTGCCCTACGACCATGCGGCCGCGGCCGCCACCATCCGCAGCACGCCGCTGCCCGCCTTCTTCGCCGACCGCCTGGAGGCCGGCCGGTGAAGCTGCTCGAACCCGGCACCGAGATCGACGGCTTCCTGGTGCGCGAGTGCATCCATGCCGGCGGCATGGCGCATATCTACGCCGTGGAATACGCCAGCCGCGCGCGCGACCCGGGCTTTCCGCTGGCCATGAAGATCCCGCGCATGACGGCGGGCGACGGCGCGGAGACCATCGTGAGCTTCGAGGTGGAGCTGCAAATCCTGCCCGCGCTCAGCGGCCCGCATGTGCCGCGCTTCGTGGCCGCGGGCGACCTGCTGCACCTGCCCTACATCGTGATGGAGTATGTGCACGGCCAGACGCTGCAGCACTGGCTGGACCAGCCCGAGCGCCCGGACGCTGCCAGCATCGCCCAGCTGGGCGCCGCCATGGCGCTGGCCGCGCACAGCCTGCACCAGCAGAACTGCTGCCACCTCGACCTCAAGCCCGGCAACGTGCTCATCAAGCCCGACGGCAGCGCCGTGCTGCTGGATTTCGGCCTCTCCTGCCACGCGCACTACCCCGACCTGCTGGCCGAGGAGATGCGCAAGGCCGTGGGCTCGCCTGCCTGGATCGCACCCGAGCAGGTGGTGGGCGTGCGCGGCGACCTGCGCAGCGACATCTTCGCCATCGGCGTGATGCTCTACGAGCTCGCCACGGGCGAACTGCCCTTTGGCGCGCCCACCACGCAGGGCGGCCTGCGCCAGCGCCTGTGGATGACGCCGCCGCCGCCGCGCGCACACCGCCCGGACCTGCCCGAGTGGCTGCAGGAGATCATCCTGCGCTGCCTGGAGGCCGAGGCCGCCAAGCGCTATCCCTCGGCCGCCCACCTGGCCTTCGACCTGGCCAACCCCGGGCAGGTGGCCATCACCGAGCGCGGCCAGCGCACCCAGGGCCCCAGCCTGGGCAAGCACCTCAAGCGCTGGGTCAAGGCCGCGGGCATGCATTACGAGCCCAGCCCCCTGCCCAAGAACCAGATCGAGCAGGCGCCCATCGTCATGGTGGCCGTGCCGCACGAGGACGTGCAGGACGCCACGCTGTACTCCCTGCGCGAGGCCGTGGCGCGCTCGCTGGGCATACGCCCGGGCGCGCGCCTGGCCTGCGTGACCGTGCTCTCGCCCTCGGCCAGCAGCACCTCGGACAGCGAGCGCAGCGAGACCACGCTGCACCGCCTGCATCTGGCGCGCCTCAAGCAGTGGGCGCAGCCCCTGCCGCTGGCGGGCCACAGCGTGAGCTACCACGTGCTGGAGGCCGGCGACGTGGGCCAGGCCCTGGTGCGCTATGCCGAGGGCAACCGCGTAGGCCTCATGATCCTGGGGGCCGCCACGCACGGGCTGCAGTTGCAGCGCTTCATCGACACCGTGCCCATCCGCGTGGCGCGCGATGCGCCCTGCACGGTCATCCTGGTCAAGCAGCAGTTGCCGTTCGACCAGCTACAGGGCCGCGCTTCCGGGGAGTGAGGCTCCACGGGGAGCAGCGCCCCGCGCGGCGCACGCGCATCAGCGCGGCAGGGTATGCGGTGCGGCGGCCGCGCCGCGCGTCTTCCACAGCGAGACGAGCACGCCGCCCGCGATCAGGCCCACCGTGACGCCCAGGCTCACCAGCGAGGGGATCTTGCCGACGATATTGACCAGAAAGATCTTGCCGCCGATGAACACCAGCACCAGGGCCAGCGCGTACTTGAGGTAGGCGAAGCGGTGGATCATGGCCGCCAGCGCGAAGTACAGCGCGCGCAGGCCCAGGATGGCGAAGATATTGCTCGTGTAGACGATGAACGGGTCGGTGGTGATGGCGAAGATCGCGGGCACGGAATCGACGGCGAAGATCAGGTCCGCGAACTCCACCATGCACAGCGCGAGGAACAGCGGCGTCACCCAGGTCACGGCCCGGCCGGTGGCCGGGTGCGGTGCACGCACGAAGAAGGCCTTGCCGTGCAAGCCGGGCGTGACGCGCAGGTGGCCGCGCAGCCAGCGCAGCAGCGGGTTCTTCTCCAGGTCGGGCGTGTGGTCGGCCATCCAGAGCATCTTGATGCCCGTCACCACCAGGAAGGCGCCGAACAGGTACAGCACCCACGAGAACTGCGTGACCAGCGCGGCCCCCAGGCCGATCATGAGCGCGCGCAGCACGATCACGCCCAGGATGCCCCAGAACAGCACGCGGTGCTGGTACTGGCGCGGGATGGCAAAGAACGAGAAGATCATCGCGATCACGAACACGTTGTCCATGGACAGCGACTTCTCGATCAGGAAGCCGGTGAAGTAGTCGATGCCGCTTTGCGCACCGAGCTGCCACCAGAGCCAGCCGCCGAACAGCGTGGCCGCGCCGATGTAGCCGCTCGACAGCCACAGGCTTTCGCGCACGCCGATCTCGTGGTCGTCGCGGTGCAGCACGCCCAGGTCGAAGGCGAGCAAGGCCACCACCACGGTCACGAAAACCAGCCACAGCCAGACGGCGTGGCCCAGAAAGGCGGTTTGCAGGAGTTCCATCATGGTAGAAAAAAGTAGGTTGACCGTTCAGGCGGGGCCTCGGATCACGCAGTGGCGGCCCCATGGGACTGGGGCCGGCTGCGCGGACCCAGGCCCCACAGGTACGCCGTTTGCGCCAGCAGGCTTTCTTCCGCATCGGAGAGGTGGGCGTCGGCCTGCGCCACCTGCAGGCACAGCGCCAGAGTGGCGGCACGCAATTCGGGGTCGTCCACTTCGGACAGCAGCGCGTGCAGCACCTCCTCGCTGATCCGGCACGCACTGCCCCAGGGCGCAAAGGCGGTGCACATCAGGTCTTCGGAGAGTTCGCGCAGCACGCGCGCCCAATCCGGCGCGGCCAAACCCAGCAGGGGGCTGGCGTGCGCGCGCTCCAGTGCCGCGATCTCGCTGCGGCAGACGTGGCCGTCGGCCACCATGAGGAGTGCCACGATGCGGGCGGCGGCTTCGGGGCTGTTGCGGGGGTAGCTGCGCATGGAAAGCCTTCTGGACGGGGGTGACAGGGATGCAAAGTGCGGCGTCAATCGAACAGCTCGCTGAGCCATGAGGATTTGCGCCGCCGGTTGGGAGCGATGCGCTCGAAGCCCTTGTTGCCATGTGCAGGCGCATATTCAAGCTGCGCCTTCTCGATCAGTTTGTCGAGCTCGCCCCGGTCCAGCCACACACCGCGGCATTGGGGGCAATAGTCGATCTCGATGTTGCTGCGCTCGGTGATGACCAGGGTGGCAGCGGGACAGTTCGGGCATTTCATGGGGGACTCCTTCCAAACGGTTGCCATGGATGCACTGTAGGGATGCATTGATCAGAGAAAAATCAGAAAATGCTTTCAACACTTCGATAATTTCGCAATATTGCCGCCATGAACTACAAGCATCTGCACTACTTCTGGACCGTGCTGCGCGCCGGCGGCATCGTGCGCGCCAGCGAGCAGCTGCACCTCACGCCGCAAACGCTCAGCGGCCAGATCAAGCAGTTGGAGGAGCGTGTCGGCCAGCCGCTGCTGCGCAAGGCGGGGCGCGGCGTGGAGCCCACCGATGCGGGCCGCCTGGTCATGCGCTATGCCGACGAAATCTTCGCCCTGGGCGCCGCCCTGCAGGACGCCCTGGCCACGGGGCGCGATGCGCGGCGCACGGCGGTGCTGCGCGTGGGCATTGCCGACCCGGTGCCGAAGGCCGTGGCCTTCCACGTGCTGGAGCCCGCCATGGCGCTGCCCGAGGCACCCCGGCTGGCCTGCCATGAAGGCGGACTGACCGGCCTGCTGGGCGAGCTGGCGGTGCACCGGCTGGACCTGGTCGTCTCCGACGTGCCCGCGCCTGCCAGCCTGAGCGTGCGCGTCTACACCCACCTGCTCGGGCGCTCGGGCGTGGCGTTTTTTGCGGCGCCCCGGCTGCTGCGCGCCACCGGCTGGACGGTGCGGCGCGCGCGCCAGAGCTTTCCCGCCTGCCTGGCCCACCTGCCGCTGCTGCTGCCCAGCGCCCCGGCGGCGCTGCGCCCGCGCCTCGACGCCTGGCTGCGCCAGCACGCGCTGGCGCCCGCGGTGGCAGCCGAGTTCGACGACAGCGCCCTGCTCAAGGCCTTCGGCCGCGAGGGCCAGGGCGTGTTCGCCGCGCCCGCCGTGCTCGCCGAGGAGGTCGCGCAGCAGTACCAGGTGCAGTGGCTGGGCACGGCGGACGACCTGCTGGAAGAGTTCTACGCGATCTCCGTCGAGCGGCGCATCACCCACCCGGCCGTGGCCGCCATCACCGCCGCCGCGCGCAGCAAGCTGTTCGCGCGCGCCGCGCCGTGAGGGCGGCGCCCCGGGTAGCGCCGCCTTCCCCCACAATCGGCCCCATGCACCCTCCCGATACGGCCCCGCACGCCTACGCCGCCCTCACGCCCGACGTGGTCCTCGACGCCCTGGCGCACGCCGGCCTGCGCGGCGACGGCCGCCTCATGGCCCTGGGCTCCTATGAAAACCGCGTCTACCAGGCCGTGCTGGAAGACGGCGGGCGCGTGGTCGCCAAGTTCTACCGGCCGGGGCGCTGGAGCCCGGCCCAGATCCTCGAGGAGCACGCCTTCGCCGCCGAGCTCGACGCCGCCGAGGTGCCCGTGGTGGCGCCCCTGGTGCTGGCGGGGCGCACGCTGCATGCGCATGCGGGTTTCGTGTTTTCCGTCAGCCCCTGGCGCGGCGGCCGCCCGCCCGAGCTGCAGGATGCGCAGACGCTGGAGTGGATAGGCCGCTTCCTGGCGCGCCTGCACACCGTGGGCGCGCGCCAGGCGTTCGTGCACCGGCCCGCACTGGACGTGCAGCACCTGGGGGTGGAGCCGCGCGAGGCGCTGCTGGCGCACGGCGCCATCGCCCCCGAGGTGCGCAGCGCCTGGCGCGAGGCCTGCACAGAAGCTATTGATTTAATAGCTGCTGGCGCTTACTGCACAAGCGATGGAGCCGTATTTCACCTGGAGGACGCCACCCCCATCCGCCTGCATGGCGACTGCCACCCCGGCAATATCCTGTGGACGCCGCCGGGCGACAGCGATCCGGGCGGGCCGCATTTCGTGGACCTGGACGATGCGCGCACCGGCCCGGCCGTGCAGGACCTGTGGATGCTGCTCGCGGGCGACCGGCAGCAGCGCACGCAGCAACTGGCCGCGCTGCTGGACGGCTACGAGCAGTTGCGCGCCTTCGACCGCCGCGAGCTCGCGCTCATTGAGCCCCTGCGCACGCTGCGCCTCATCCACTACAGTGCCTGGCTTGCGCGCCGCTGGAGCGACCCCACCTTCCCTCTCCACTTCCCGTGGTTCGGCACGCCCGACTACTGGCGCGGCCAGGTGGTCCTGCTGCGCGAACAAATCGACGCCCTGCGCGCGCCACCCCTGGTGGCCTGACGGGCGCCCGCGGCATTCGGCTATGCTGCGGCCTTCTTCATTGGCAAAAAAATAACGGGTTCCCGCCATGAAAGACCTGATACGCACGGTTTTGTCCATACGCCAGAAACGCCGCAGTCCGCCGGCCGGCCCCACGCCGCCCGAAGGGGCCTATGTGATCCGCGGCGAGGTGCGCATGCTCGTCAACCAGCGCATCCCGCGCGATCTGTGGAACTGGATGCTGCTGTCGGGCTGGCGCACCATCCCGGTCAAGAAGGACCGGCGCAAGTGCATGGAGCTGCCCCCGGAGGCCCTGCTGGAGCTGATCAACGCCCACCCGGCCGAGCGCGACATCGTGCACGGGCGCATCCTGGCCCGGGCGCGCCAGCCCTGACCCGCCCCGCGCAGCGCCTCAGGCCCCGCGTGGCCGCTCAGGCGCCATGGCATTTCTTGAACTTCTTGCCGCTGCCGCACCAGCACAGCTCGTTGCGCCCCGGCGCAGCCGGCTTGACCACGGGCTCCTGGCGCGGCCCCAGGCTGTGCCAGAGCTGGCGCAGGTCGTACACCGCCCAGATGGCCTCGCCAAACGCGTCCAGGCGCGCCTGGCTCACGCTGGGCGGGGCGTCCTCGTCGAACATGCTGTACGCGGGCACGCCGGTGTCGTCCTGCGTGAGCGCCTCGATGTGGGCCAGCGCCTCGTCCAGCCACTGCGCGGTCTCCTTGTCGCGCGGCGCGGCCCACTCCTCGGGCCAGGCGTCCACGGCGTAGAGAAAGCCCAGCGCCCAGATCTGCGCAAACGCCGGCACCGGCCCGCTCTCCTGCGCCTCGGCGCGCTGGTCCTCGGGCAGCATGGCCAGGGCGCCGCGCAGGTCGAAGGTGGCGGGCACCAGGGCCTCGTCCTGGTCCAGGCTGTCGACCTCGGTGTCGAGCTGGCGCGTCACCTCGTCCCAGCGCCGCTGCCACAGCGCCATGAAGCGCTGCTGCTGCGCCGCGTCGGCAAAGCCCAGGGCCTCGGGCGCGAGCGCATCCGCCGCCGGCGCGCCATCGCCCAGCAGCACGGGCAGGTACTCGGCCGGCGGCACGGTGCGCCGCGTGCACACCAGCGCCGTGAGGAAGCCGTCACAGAACTCCCACTGCGGAATATCGCCCGTGCCGCGCTGGCGCAGGTCATCAAGGATGGCGTCGAGTTCGTCGAGCTCGTCGCTGCTCAGGGCCGGAGCACTGCTGCCGGCGTCGGTGGAAAGGGTCATGGGGAGCTTTCGGTTCGGTGCGGCGCAAAGGCTTTTATGATGCCCGCCGGGGGCGTGCCCGCGCATGGCGGCAAGTGTAGCCCCCGGGGCGGCACCGCCCGCCTGCCCCCGCCGCTGCCCGATACCGTCCCCACGCCCCGATGATCGCCTCTGCCCCGCCCCCGGCATGGTCCGCCGCCTCCGGCCACGCCCGCTTCCTGCACACGCAGTTGCCGCTGCAGCATGGCAATGTGCAGAGCTACCGCCTGGACGACGGGCAGGTGTGGCTCAAGAAGGCCGGCCCGCGCCACGGCATGGGGCGCTACCGCCTGCTGGGCCTGCTCGCCTGGCTGACCCGGCTGGAGGTGCTGCGGCCCGTACCCAACCTGGGCGGGCGCGCGGCCATCGCTACCGAGGCCCGGCGCCTGCGCGACCTGGGCGCGCGCGGCCTGCGCGTTCCCGCGGTGCTGGCCGAGCAGGCCGACGGCCTGCTGCTGCAGCACCTGGGGCACGCCGGCGAGGCCACGCCCACGCTGGACGACGAGCTGCGCAGCGCCGCCGCACAGGGCCCGGACGCCGTGCAGGCCCTCTGGCTGCAGGGCCTGCAGGCGCTGGACTACGTGCACGCCACCGGCACCTGCCTGAGCCAGGCCTTTGCGCGCAACCTGGTGCGCTGCCCGGACGGCGTGATCGGCTACATCGACTTCGAGGACGACCCCGCCGCCAGCCTGCCGCTGGTCCTGTGCCAGGCGCGCGACCTGCTGTGCTATGTGCACTCCAGCGCGCTGTACCTGCGCGAGGGCGGCGCGCTGGAGCACGCACGCACGCTCTGGGCCGCCTGGCTGGACCAGCGCAGCCCGGCCGTGCGCGCCGTACTGGCCCGCAGCGCCGCACGCCTGGCCTGGCTGCGCCACCTGCCGGCCGACCGCCGTCTGGGCCGCGACCTGCAGCGCGCGCGCGCCGCATACGACCTGCTCGCCCCCGCGCCGCCCGCGTGACAGCGCCGCGGGCCCGGTTGCCACACACTGGAACACCCACTCTCAGGAGACCCGCCATGGATGTCCGCGAAGCCGTTGCGCGACGCACCTCGGTCCGTGCCTTCAAGCCCGAGCGCCCCAGCGCAGCGGTGGTGCGCGCCATCCTGGAGGGCGCGGCGCGCGCGCCCTCGGGCGGCAACCTGCAGCCCTGGCATGTGCACGCCCTGGCGGGCGAGCCGCTGGCGCAGCTGCTGCAGCGCGTGGCCGCCGCGCCGCTGCAGGTGCCGCCCGAGTACGCCGTCTACCCGCCCGACCTGTGGGAGCCCTACCGCACGCGGCGCTGGCGCAATGGCGAACAGCTCTACGCCGCCATCGGCATCCCGCGCGAGGACAAGGCCGCGCGCCTGCAGCAGATGGCGAAGAACGCCCGCTTCTTCGGCGCGCCGGTGGGCATCTTTCTCAGCGTGGACCGCGGCATGGGCCCGCCGCAGTGGGCCGACCTGGGCATGTACCTGCAGACCGTGATGCTGCTGGCCACCGAGCAGGGCCTGGACACCTGCGCGCAGGAGTACTGGGCGTTTTGCGCCCAGCCCGTGCGCGACTTCCTCGGCCTGCCGCCCGAGCGCATGCTGTTTGCCGGCCTGGCGCTGGGCTGGCGCGACGAGAGCGCGCCCATCAACCAGTGGCGCAGCGAGCGCGACCCCTTCGAGGCCTGGGGCGAGATGCGCGGCTTTGACTGAGGCTGGGGTGCAGCCCGACCCTAGGCAGCCAGCGCCGGATTGAGCGCCACCCCCAGGGCCTGCAGGCGCTTGCGCAGGCGCAGCACGGCGCCGTCCTTGCTCAGCAGCAGGGCGCCATGCTGCACGGCCAGGTCGATGAACTGCTGGTCGTCCGGATCCTTGCACACGGCGCTGGCGCGCGGCGCCGGCGCCACGGTGCGGGCCTGCGCATCGAAGGCCTGCAGCACCTGTGCGGCACTCAGGCCGTAGTAGTCCAGGCGCGGCGCGATCTGCGGGTAGCCAAGCACGCGCGCGAGTTCGGCGCGCATGGCGGGCGTGGCGATCCAGCACAGCGCGCCCGCCGCCAGCAGGCGCTGCAGCGGCTGGGTGGCCGCGTCGGCGAAGACCAGCAGGTCGAGCACGATGTTGGTGTCCAGCACGACGCTCTGCCCGCCGGCTGCGGTCTGCGCGGGCTCAGGCGCCATCGGCGGCTCCCGCCGGCGCGCGCACGGCGCCCGGCACCATGTCGAAGCGGAACAGGCGGCATTCGATGGGCCCGTTCCACAGCGGCACGCGGCGCGACTCCTTCAGGCGCATGCGGCCCGGCAGCTTGAGGTCGGGCGTGAGCATCCAGGCCGTCCAGCCCGCGTAATGCTTCTTCCAGTGGCTGGCCAGCTGGCTGAAGAACTCACCGCCATCCTCGGTCTGCGCCGTCTCGCGTCCGGGCGCGGCGCCCTGGGCACGCAGCACGGCGCGCTCTGCCGCGTTCTGCCCCGCCGCGCCCGCGGCGGCGATGCGCTCGCCATAGGGCGGGTTGAGCAGCAGCACGCCGGGCGGGGCGCAGGGCGGCATGCGCTGCAGGGCGTCGCCGCCGCGCAACTGCACGGCATGGGCCACGCCGGCACGCTCGGCGTTGCGCTGGGCGAAATCCACCATACGGTGCGAGATATCACTGCCAAATATGCCTACAGGGCTTTCCTGGCGTGCACCAGCAGCTTCTGTTTTCATAGCATCCCAGACATGCGCCTGGAAGGGCAGGAGTTTTTCGAAGGCAAAGCGGCGCTGCAGGCCCGGGGCGATGCGGCAGGCGATCTGCGCCGCCTCGATGACCACGGTGCCGCTGCCGCAGCAGGGGTCGTAGAGGGGCTGGGGCGCGGGGCCGTGCGGGTCCCAGCCCGTGGCGGCGAGCATGGCCGCGGCCAGGGTTTCCTTGAGCGGCGCATCGCCCTTGTCGGCGCGCCAGCCGCGCTTGAACAGGGGCTCGCCCGAGGTGTCGATGTAGACCGTGGCCTCGTCGCGCGTGAGGTGCAGGTGGATGCGCACGTCGGGCCGCTGGGTGTCCACGTCCGGGCGCACACCGCCGCGCGCGCGGAAGCGGTCGGCCACGGCGTCCTTGACGCGCAGGGCGGCGAAATTCAGGCTCTTGAGCGGGCTGTGCTGCGCCGTGACCTCGACGCGGAAGCTCTGGCGCAGCGTGAACCAGGCCTCCCAGGCGACGCCGGCGGCGAGTTCGTAGATGTCGTTCTCCTGCTGGCAGGGGCGCTGGGCCAGGCGCACCAGCACGCGCTGCGCCAGGCGGCTGTGCAGGTTCAGCCGCAGGGCGTCGCGCCAGGAGGCGCGCAGCAGCACGCCGCCGCGGCCGGTGAGCAGGTCCTGGCCGGCCAGGCCGGTGATGCGGTGCGCCTCGTCGGCGAGATAGCCCTCGACGCCGGCGGCGCAGGGCAGGAATAGATGGAGGTGGTTCATAACGGGTGTGAGGGCAGGCGCAATTCCTGCGCGGGCACGGGGCGGCCGAACAAATAGCCCTGGTAGCCGGTGCAGCCCTGGCGCTGCAGTATGTCGAACTGCCCGGGCTGCTCGACCCCTTCGGCCACCACGCTCAGGCCCAGCGACTGCGCCAGGTGCACGATGCCGTGGGCGATGGAGGCCACGTTGGGTTCGGTGACGATGTCGCGCACGAAGGCGCGGTCGATCTTGAGTACGTCCAGCGGCAGGCGGCGCAGATAGGACAGGGACGAGTAGCCCGTGCCGAAGTCGTCCAGCGCAAAGCCGACGCCATGGGCGCGCAATTCCTGCATCTTAGCGATCACGCCCTCCACGTCGTGCAGCATGAGGCTCTCGGTCAGCTCCAGGCGCAGGCGCGTGGCCGGGGCGCCCGTCTGCTGCAGCGCCTGGAGCACGCCGGCGACGAAATCGGGCTGATGGAACTGGCGCGCGCTCACGTTCACCGACAGCACCAGCGGCGCCGTGGCTGCGCTGGCGCTCCACTGGGCCAGCTGCCTGCAGGCCTCTTCGAGCACCCATTGGCCCAGCGGAATGATCAGGCCGGTTTCCTCGGCCAGGGCGATGAACTCGCCCGGCAGCACGGTGCCGCGCTGCGGGTGCATCCAGCGCAGCAGGGCCTCGGCGCCCAGGATGCGCCCCTGCGCATCGACCTGCGGCTGGTAGTGCAGGCGGAATTCGCCGCGCTCCAGGCCCTTCTGCAGTTCGGTGTCCATCTGTACGCGCTGGGTGACGGCCTCCTGCATCTGCGGGTCGAAGAAATGCAGCATGTTGCGCCCGGCCGTCTTGGACTGGTACATGGCCAGGTCGGCCTGGCGCATGAGCGCGTCCAGGCTGGTCTCCTGGCCGCGGAACAGCGTCACGCCGATGCTCGGGGTATTGCGCAGTTCGCGGCCGGCGAGCTGGTAGGGCTGGTTGAGCACGGCGAGCAGCTTCTCGGCCACGGCACGCGCCTGGGCGGCGGCCTCGACCGCGTCGGGGGCCAGGTCTTCGAGCATGACGACGAACTCGTCGCCCCCCTGGCGCCCCGCCGTGTCGCTGGCGCGCACGGTCTCCTGCAGGCGCCGCGCCACCTCGATCAGCAACAGGTCGCCCACGTCGTGGCCCAGGGTGTCGTTGAGCGACTTGAACTGGTCCAGATCGATGAACATCAGCGCCCCGTGGCTGCCCATGCGCTCGCTCAGCGCCATGGCGTGCTGCAGGCGGTCGAGCAGCAGGCGCCGGTTGGGCAGGTGCGTGAGCGGGTCGTAGAACGCCAGGTGGCGGATCTTTTCCTCGGCTTCCTTGCGCTCGCTGATGTCGGCAAAGGCGGCCACGTAATGCGTCACCTGCCCCTCGTCGTTGCGCACGGCGGAAATGCTTTGCAGCAGCGGGTAGATGGCGCCGTTCTTGCGCCGGTCCCAGATCTCGCCGAACCACGCACCGCGCTCCTTGAGCGCGCGCCACATATCGGCGTAGAACTGCGCATCGTGGCGGCCGGACTGGAACATCGACGGCTTGCGCCCCACCACTTCCTCGGCGCCATAGCCCGTCATCGCGGTGAAGGCGCGGTTCACGCGCAGGATGTGGGTCTGCGCATCGGTGACGATCATGCCGTGCATCGACTCGAACGCCGTGGCGGCGATGCGCATTTCCTGCTCCACGCGGCGGCTCTCGGTGATGTCGCGCAGCACGACGACGCGGTGCATGGCCCCGCCCTCGCCGTCCTGCACGGGGTTGACCACCGCCTCGAACCAGAACGGCGTGCCGTCGCGGCGCTGGCCCTGGCCCACGCAGGGCTGGCCGGCAGCCCCTCCCCACAACTGCGCACGCGCGCGCTCGTCGCCCCAGAGGAAATCGGGCGCCTGGCCCACGATGTCCTGCAGCGCGCGGCCCGTGATGGCGCACAGCGCAGGGTTGCAATAGGTGACCAGGCCCTGGGCGTCCACGATGAGCACCCCCTGGGAGATGGCCTGCAGCGCCTCGTGGTGCAGGCGCAGGGCCAGGGCGCTGCGCAGCCGCTCCTCGGCCTGGGCGATGCGCGCCACATTGTCACGGAACACCAGCGTGGCGCGTGCCATGTCGCCGATCTCGTCGCCGCGCTCCTGGTCCAGGATGGGCACGTGCGCATCGCGCGCATCGGGCGCGGCCAGGCGGTTCATGGCCTCGGTGATGCGCCGGATCGGCAGGATGATGCCGCGCGCCAGCGCGCCGGCCAGCACCAGCGCCAGGCCCAGCACCAGAAGCACCACCAGGCCCGCGGAGAGCACCGCCCGGCCCGCCGTGCTCTCGGCCTCGCGCGAGGCGGCCACCAGATCCTGCGCCACGCGTGCCTCGACCTGCTGGAACTGGTCGATCTTCCAGGTCATGGCATCGAACCACTGCAGCGCGGCGCCGCCGCCCGCACGCTGCGCGGCCGGGGCGCGCACATGCACCTGGGCGCGCATGCGCTCGATCTCGGCCAGCCGCAGGTCGGCCAGCAAGGTATCGAGCAGCGCTACCTGCGGCGGATCGGCCTGGGAGCGGAACTGCTCCAGGTACAGGGACTGGCGGCTGGCCAGGGCCACGAAGGCCTCGCGCGCAGAGGCCTGCACCCGGGGCGCAGCGAAGTACATGGCCCCGACCGCGCGCTCCATGCCCGCGAGTTCCTTGGCCTGCATGAGGCTCACATAGGCTCCGATGGCGCGCGACGCCCAGGGCAGCGCGCCCACCAAGTGCATTTCGCGCACGATGGCGATGAGCTCATGGATGGCGGCGGTGTAGCGCGCGGTCTGCTCCTCGTCACTCACCTGCAGTTGTCCGGCCTGCGCGCGCCATGCGCCCAGCAGGGCCAGTTGCTCGCGCGCCCGATCCAGGCGCGGGCCCAGCAAGGCATCGAAGCGGCCCAGGCCATCGGCCTGCAAGGACTCCTCGTACTGGGCCAGCTGGGCGTCGGTCTGCGTTTGCTGCGCCGCGCGCCACTCGGCGAAATCGTTCCCCTGGGTTCCCAGAAAGGCCGCCGACAGGCCGCGCTCGCGCTGCAGCTCGTGCACCAGGCGGCTTACGGCCGTGGCCAATTCGGCCATTTCGCGCAAGGCACGCATCTCCCCGGCCACGCGCTGCTGGCCCAGCAAGACCCAAAAAGCGAAGAAGAGCAACCCCGCGATGGGCAGGGCCAGCGCAAGTGCAATGCGCTGGCCGATAGGAAGCTGGTGCACGAACAATGGTTTCACATCACGGCCCAGAATGCGGAACTGGAGTAGCCGGCGAGGGTCGCGAGCGGCGTTGACACAGAGACGAAAGGCATTATGCGTCCTGTCTACCCAGGGCGCACAATCGCCCCTACACTGCAGAACACCCCCTAACGCGCCTGCACCACGCCATGCACGCCACCCCTGCCGCAGCCGTCACACGCGCCCTGCGCCTGCACCGCCACCGGCGCGATGCGCTGGTGCAAATCCTGCGCGCGGTGCAAGAGCATACCGGCTGGCTGCCGCGGCCGTTGCTGGCCCAGGTGGCGCAGGGCCTGGGCTTGACGCCGGCTGTCGTCGAGGGCGTTGCCAGCTTCTACCGCTTTTTCCACCTGCAGCCCGTGGGCCGCTACCACCTGTTGTGGAGCGACCACATCACCGACCGCATGCGCGGCAGCCGCGCCCTGGCGCAGGCCTTGTGCACGCGGCTGGCGGTGGCCCCAGGCCCGGTGCGTGCCGGCGCTCTGGCCAGCGTGTCCACCACCTCGTGCACCGGCCTGGCGGACCAGGGGCCGGCCCTGCTCGTCAACCAGCACCAGGTGCTCACGCGCATGGACGGCGAACGCGTACGCCAGTTGGCCGATCTCGTGCTGGGTCAGGTGCCCGTGCCGGACTGGCCGGCCGAATGGATGCAGGTGGACGACAACATCCGGCGGGCCGATGTGCTGCTGGGCAGCCCGCCCTTGCTGGGCGATGCCTTGCAGGCCACCCTGGGGCGCGGCGCGCAGGCCACGCTGGACGCGCTGGAGGCCTCGCGGCTGCGCGGGCGCGGCGGCGCGGGCTTTGCCACGGCGCGCAAGTGGGCGCTGTGCCGCGCGGCACCGCTCGCTGCCGGCGCCACGCGCGTGGTGGTGTGCAACGCCGACGAGGGCGAGCCCGGCACCTTCAAGGACCGCGTGCTGCTGCAGTGCCAGGCCGATACCGTGTTCGAGGGCATGACCGTCGCAGCCCGCGTGCTCGGAGCACGCGAGGGCCTGGTGTACCTGCGCGGCGAATACCGCTTCCTGCTCGCACCGCTGCAGGCCGTGCTCGCGCGCCGCCGCGCCCGCGGCCTGCTGGGCCACCGCATCCTGGGCTGCGCGGGCTTCGACTTCGACATCACCATCCATGTGGGCGCGGGCGCCTACGTCTGCGGCGAGGAGAGCGCGCTGATCGAATCGCTGGAGGGCAAGCGCGGCACCCCGCGCATCCGCCCGCCGTTTCCGGTCGAGCGGGGCTATCTGGGGCAGCCGACCATCGTCAACAACGTGGAGACCTTCTGCGCGGCCGCCCGCATCGCCAAGCACGGGGACGCCTGGTGGAGCGCGCGCGGCACGGTGCACAGCAGCGGCACGCGCCTGCACTCTGTGAGCGGCGACTGCGCGCGCCCCGGCATCTACGAGTACCCCCTGGGCGTGTCCGTGGCACAGGTGCTGCACGACTGCGGCGCGCAGGCGACCCAGGCCGTACAGGTGGGCGGCCCGTCGGGCACCTGCATTGCCGCGCCCGAATTCGACCGCCGCCTGTGCTTTGAAGACCTGCCCACGGCAGGTGCGTTCACGGTGTTCGACCACTCGCGCGACATGTTCGAGGTCGCGCACAGCTTCGCCCGGTTCTTCGCGCACGAGAGCTGCGGTTTTTGCACCCCGTGCCGCGTGGGCACGCAGCTCGTGCTGCGGCGCATGGACAAGCTCGCCGCCGGCCTGGGCTCCGCCTGGGACCGCGCCGAACTCGACGGTCTGGACGCCCTGATGCAGGGCACCACGCACTGCGGCCTGGGCGCCAGCAGCACGCGCGCACTGCGCGACACGCTGCAGCGCTTTGGCCCGGCCTACGCCCGGCGCCTGCGCCAGCGCAGCTTCGTCCCCGGCTTCGACCTGGACGTCGAACTCGAGAGCGCCCGGCGCGCCACCGGCCGGGACGACGCGCACGCCCACCTGGAGCAGCACGAATGAGCCACTTCCTGCTCGACGGCACCCCCGTGCCCTTTGCCGCAGGCGAGACGCTGCTGGCCGCAGCCCAGCGCGCGGGCCAGTCCATCGCCCACCTGTGCTGGGATGCGCGCCTGGGCCCGAGCGGCGCCTGCCGCCTGTGCACGGTGCGCGTCGATGGCCGCCTGGCCGCCGCCTGCACCACGCATGCGCAGGCCGGCCAGGTGGTCGAGAACCGCACAGCCGACCTCGACGCCCGGCGGCTGCGGCTCACGCAGATGCTGTTCGTCGAGGGCAACCATTTCTGCCCCGGCTGTGAAAAGAGCGGCGACTGCGATCTGCAGGCCACAGCCTACGCCCTGGGCATGACGGACATGCACTTCGAGCTGCTGGCCCCGCAGCGCCCCGTGGACGCCAGCCACCCGGACCTCTGGCTGGACCACAACCGCTGCATTCTGTGCAAGCTGTGCGTGCGCGCCAGCCACGAGGTCGATGGCAAGAATGTGTTTGCCATCGGCGGCTACGGCGCCAGCACACGGCTGCTGGTCAATGCGCCCAGCGGCCAACTGGGCGACAGCGCCCTGGCGGCCAGCGACCTGGCGGCGCGCATCTGCCCGGTGGGCGCCATCCTGCCCAAGCGGCGCGGCTTTGCCGTGCCCCTGGGGGCACGGCGCTACGACAGCGCAGCGCCATCCGAGGCACCGGCCACCGCGCCCGGGGACGGCGATGGCGCAAGCTGACCCCCCCAACCGCCAGCGCCTGCGCGTGGCCACGGTCTCGCTGGCAGGCTGTTTTGGCTGCCACATGTCGCTGCTGGACATCGATGAGCGCCTGTTCTCCCTGGCCGAACAGGTGGAATTCGACCGCTCGCCGCTGACCGACATCAAAGACCTCGGCGCCTGCGACATCGGCCTGATCGAGGGCGGCCTGTGCAACAGCGAGAACGTGCAGGTGCTGCGCCTGTTCCGCGCGCAGTGCAAGGTGCTGGTGGCCGTGGGGGCCTGCGCCATCAACGGCGGCCTGCCCGCGCAGCGCAATGCGCTGGACATCGGGCAGATCCTGGTCGAGGTCTACCGCGACCGCCCCGGCCTGGCGGCAGGCAGTTGCGTGCCCAGCGACCCCGAACTGCCGCTGCCGCTGGCCCAGGTGCACGCCCTGCACGAGGTGGTGCATGTGGACCACTACCTGCCTGGCTGCCCGCCCAGCGCGGACGCCATTGATGCCTTGCTGTCCGCGCTCATCGCGGGGCGCACGCCGCGCCCCGACCCGGCCGAGATCCGTTTCGACTGATGAACGCCCCCCCCTCCCCCTCCCCCTCGCCCGCCCCGCCGGCCCCCCGGCGCGTGGTCATCGACCCGGTCTCGCGCGTGGAAGGCCATGGCAAGGTCACGCTGCTGCTGGACGAACACGGCCGCGTGCAGCAGGCGCGCCTGCACATCGTCGAGTTCCGCGGCTTCGAGAGCTTCATCGCCGGGCGCCCCTACTGGGAGGTGCCGGTCATGGTGCAGCGCCTGTGCGGCATCTGCCCGGTCTCGCACCACCTGGCCGCCAGCAAGGCGCTGGACCGGGCCCTGGGCATACGCACCGTGCCGCCCACGGCCGATGCCGTGCGCCGCCTCATGCACCACGGGCAAATCCTGCAGTCGCACGCCCTGCATTTCTTTCACCTCGCGGCCCCCGACCTGCTGCTGGGTTTTGACAGCGACGCCACACAGCGCCACCTCCTGGGCGTGGCCGCGGCGCACCCCGACATCGCGCGCCAGGGCGTGCTGCTGCGCAAGTTCGGCCAGGAGCTGATCCGCATCACCAGCGGCAAGCGCGTGCACGGCACGGGCTCCATCCCCGGCGGCGTGAACCGCCACCCCACGCGCGCCGAACGCGATGCCCTGGCCGCCCAGGTGCCGCAGATGCTGGACTGGTGCGAGCAGGCCGTGGCCTTGATCGCAGGCCTGCACGCCCAGGACCCGGGGCTGTATGCGCAGTTCGGCCACGTGCGCTCGCGCTGGATGTCCCTCGTGGGCGCGGGCGGTGCCATGGATCTCTACGACGGCAGCCTGCGCGTGTGCGCGGCCGACGGCGCCGTCACGCACGACGGTGTGGACGTGCAGGACTACCTGGGCCTGATCGAAGAAGCCGCCGAGCCCTGGACCTACATGAAGTTCCCCTACCTGCGTGCGCTCGGGCGCGAGGCCGGCTGGTACCGCGTGGGTCCGCTGGCCCGCATGCACACCTGCAGCCACATCCCCACGCCGCGCGCCGAACACGCCCGCCAGCGCCTGCTGGCGCACGGCCCGGTGCACGCACTGCTGGCCACGCACTGGGCGCGCATGATCGAAATGCTGCACGCCATGGAGGTGATCGCCGACCTGCTGCAGGACGAGGCCTTGCTCGGCGGTGCGCTGACCACCCCCCTGCCCCCGCAGCCCGGCGGCGAACGCAGCGGCGTGGGGGTGATCGAAGCGCCGCGCGGCACGCTGATCCACCACTACACGCTGGGCGACGACGACCTGGTGCGCTGGTGCAATCTCATCGTCAGCACCACGCACAACAACCAGGCCATGAACGAGTCGGTGCGCGCGGTCGCGCGGACCTATTTCGACGGGCGTGCCATCACCGAGGGCCTGCTCAACCGCATCGAGGTGGCCATCCGCGCCTACGACCCCTGCCTGAGCTGCGCCACCCACGCCCTGGGCCGCATGCCCCTGCAGGTGCAGGTGCTCGATGCCGCGGGACAGGTGCTCGATACCGCACTGCGCCATGGCGATGACCGCACCGAACGCATCGCCGCCGCGCCCCGGCAAGGTCCGGCCTGATGCGCCCGCCGCTGCTCATACTGGCCGTGGGTAACCCGAGCCGCGGGGACGACGCCCTGGGTCCGGAGCTGCTGCTGCAGCTGGAGGCCGCGGGCCTGTCGGCCCAGGGCGATGTGGAATTGCTCAGCGACTTCCAGCTCCAGGTGGAGCATGCCCTGGACCTGGCCGACCGCCACGCCGTGCTGTTCGTCGATGCCGCGCACCCGGGCACGGTGGCCGGGGTGGCGCTGTACCCGCTGCTGCCCGCCCTGCAGGCGCCCAGGCACAGCCACGCCCTGTCCGCCCCCGAAGTGCTGCAGGTGGCCCAGGGTCTGGGCCTGGCCCTGCCCGCCGCCTGGCAACTGGCCTTGGAGGGCCAGTGTTTCGCCCTGGGTGCCGGCCTGAGTCCGGCCGCCCGCAAGCACCTGGCCCACGCCCTGCCGCAGGTACAGGCCTGGGTGCAGGCGCGCCGCGCCGGGCTGGCGCCCGCGACCACACGGCCAGAGTCCCTCAGGGCGACACCGCCCCCTGCCCCTGGTGCTGGCGGATGCGCTCATACAGTGCCTGTGCGGGCAGGGGACGGCTGAACAGGTAGCCCTGCATCAGGTCGCAGCCGGCCTGGTGCAGAAAGGCGCGCTGCGCAGTCGTCTCGACGCCTTCGGCCACGGTCTGCATGCGCAGGCTGCGCGCCAGGCCGATGATGCTGTGCACGATGGCGGCGCTGTCCTGGTGCTCCATCATGTCCTGGACGAAGGAGCGGTCGATCTTGAGCTGATCGATGGGGAAACGGCGCAGGTAGGCCAGCGAGGAATAGCCGGTGCCAAAGTCGTCCACGGAGAGATCGACCCCCAGGGCCTTCAGGTCCGCCAGCACGCGCGCGGCCTGGTCGGCGTTCTGCATCACCGTGCTTTCGGTGATCTCCAGCTTGAGCTGGCGCGCCTCCAGCCCGGCCTGCTGCAGCGCCTGCTGCACGCTCCCGACCAACTGGTCGTCGCGGAACTGCCGTGCCGAGAGGTTCACCGCCACACGCAGCTCCAGCCCCGCGCGCTGCCACTGGCGCGCCTGCTGGCAGGCCGTGCGCAGCACCCACTGGCCGATGGGCACGATGAGTCCCGTCTCCTCGGCCAGAGGAATGAAATCGGCCGGCGAGACCAGGGTGCCATCGTCCATACGCCAGCGCAGCAGCGCCTCCACATCCGTCACCGCATCGGTGGCCAGGTTCAGCAGGGGCTGGTAGTGCAGCAGCAGCTCGCCGCGCTCCAACGCGTGGCGCAGGCGCGCTTCCATTTCCAGCTTGTGCAGCGCCTGGGTATTCATGTCGGCGGTGTAGAAGCAGAAGGCATTGCGCCCGCTCTCCTTGGCGCGGTACATGGCTGCATCGGCGTTGCGCAGCAGGGTGTCGCAGTCCTCGCCATCGGACGGATACAGACTCACGCCGATGCTCACCGACAGATTGACCTCGCGGTGGTGCAGCGGTATGGGACGCGCGATGTCGTGCAGCAGCCGGTCCGCGCGCAGCATGACCTCCTGCGGTCCGGCCAGGTCGGCCAGCACCACCACGAAGTCATCCCCTCCCATGCGCGCCGCGGTGTCGCGCTCGCGCAATTGGCCCGACAGGCGCTGCGCCACGATGCGCAGGATATCGTCGCCAAAGGCGTGCCCCAGGCTGTCGTTGATGCGCTTGAAATGGTCCAGGTCCAGGTACAGCACGGCCACCGCCCCGTGGTGGCGCCGCGCGAAGGCGATGGCCAGGTCCGTGCGTTCGCGCAGGCGGTTGCGGTTGGCCAGGCCCGTGAGCTCGTCCTGGTTGCTCTGCCGCTCCAACTGCTCCTCGTAGCGCTTGCGTTCCGTGATGTCGTTGAGAATGCCCACGAAGTGGGTGACCTCGCCCTGGGCATCGCGCACGGGGGCGATCGACCACTCGTTCCAGAACAGCGAACCGTCCTGGCGGTAATTGCGCAGCGTGGCATGGCCTTCGCGCAGCGCGCGCATGGCGGACGCCAACTCGTGCACCCCCGATTGCTGGCGGTCGCTGCCCAACAGCAGGTCGGTGCCCTGTCCGAGCGCCTGCGGGGCGGCGTAGCCCGTGATGCGCTCGAACGCCGGGTTCACATAGATGATGCGCTCGCCTTCGGGCTGGCGCGCGATGATCATGATGCCGTTGGCCGACGCCGCGACCGCGCTGGCATTGAGGCGGCAGGATTCCTCGCTGGCCCGCAGGCGCTCCTCGGCCTGCCGGCGCAGCGCTTCCTTCTCGAAATGGGACAGGGCAAAGCCCACATCGCTGGCCATCTCGGCCACGAGGCCCTGCAGTTCGCCATCGAAGAACCCGGCCTCACCGGCGAACAGCGTGAAGCTGCCCACCACGCGCGCGCCGATGCGCAGCGGCAGGCAGGCCCCGGAGCCGAATCCCTGGCGCCGCAATGCGCCATGCAGGTGCGCGAGCGCCGGCTCAGCCAGCACATCGTTGCACACGAACGGCGCCAGCGGCGCGCACGCAGGGTCGAGGATGCTGAAGGGCACCGGGTCCTGGGGCTCCGCGGAGGGCGCGGCGCACTGCGCCACAGGAACCATGCGCCCGGTCTGCCCATCGATCCAGCCCACCCAGGCCATGCGCAGCCCGCCGCGCTCCACGGCCACGCGGCACAGGCGCTCGAAAAGTTCGTCGCGGCCGCTGGCGTGGACGATGGCCTGGTTGGTTTCGCTCAGCGCCGCATAGAGCCGGTTGAGCCGCAGAATGCGCTGCTGCGCGGCATCGAGCTCCTGCAGGCGCCGCTCCAGCTCCAGGCTGCGCTGCTCCAGCTTGTGTACCAGCACCTCGCTGTACATCTTGAGCATGGAGGGCTCTGACAGCAGGGGTGGGCGTGCCTCGGCCCCCTGCCGCGCGGCCGTGGCCAGCATGCCGTGCAGGCTTTCCATGAAGGCTTCGGGCTCGGAGGGCTTGACCAGGAAGGCATCGGCCCCCATGTCCAGCGCCAGCCTGCGGTCCTGCGATTCGGTGTAGGTGGCGGTGTAGACCATGAACGGGATGCCGCGCAGCGCCGCATCGGCCTTCCATTCACGCAGCAGGGAGAAGCCGTCCATGACCGGCATCAGCAGATCGCTGACGACCAGGTCGGGCGCCCGCCTCCGGGCCAGCTCCAGCGCCTGCTGGCCGTGCAGCGCCTCCTGCACCTCGAAGCCATGGCCCTGCAGCAGCATGCGCAGCAGGTAGCGGTTGTCCTCGCGGTCGTCGACGATCAGGGCCAGCATCAGGCGGCTCCTTCGATGTAGCGCTCCACCTCGTCGGCAAAGGTCTGCGGGTCTATGGGTTTTTCGATGTAGCCATTGCAGCCGGCCGCCAGGCAGCGCTCCCGGTCACCGGCCATGGCATACGAGGTGACCGCCACGATGGGGATACGGCGCAATTGAGGGTCGGCCCGCAGGGCCTGGGCCACGGCATAACCATCCATGCCGGGCAACTGGATGTCGAGCAGGATCAACGCCGGATCGGTCCGGGCCGCCAGGGCCACGCCCGTGGGCCCATCCTCGGCATGCACCATGTCCCAGCCACGCGATTCAAGCAGGAAATTGGCAAGGTAGCGGTTCTGCGCGTTGTCCTCGATCAGCAGGATGCGTTTGTTCATGCGGCTTCCTTCATGGGCACGGCCTGCAGGGGCAGGGTCACGGTGAAGGTGCTGCCCTGCCCCCAGGTGCTGCGCACTTCTATCGTTCCTCCCATCAGACCCACCATGCGCTGGCAGATGGCCAGGCCCAGGCCCGTGCCCTCGTGCTTGCGCGCCAGTGTCGAATCCACCTGCCGGAACGGCTGGAACAGCAGGCCCATGTCCTCGGACCTGATGCCCGGGCCGGTGTCCGAGACACTCAGGCGCACAGCCGCCTGCGGCAGAAGTGTCCCCGCAGGCCGGAAATCATCGATCCGTTCGGCGCGCAGCGCAACGGTGCCATGCTCTGTGAACTTGACGGCGTTGCTCAGCAGGTTCAGCAGCACTTGTTCGATCCGGCGTTCGTCGCTCACCATCGCGCCCAGGTCCGGCGCAGCGCTGATCTCCAGTGCCAGGTGCTTTTTCTCGGCCAGAGGGGCAATGAGGGCCGTCACCTTCTCGATGGAACGTGCCAGGTCGAAGGGCGCGCAGCCCACACGCAATTCGCCCGCCTCGATCTTGGAGATGTCGAGCACGTCGTTGATCAGCGCCAGCAGGTGGCGTGCGCTGTCGCGCACCATGCCCAGTTGCTTGCCCTGCTCGGCGTTCAGCGGCCCGGCCAGGCCCTGCAGCAGGATGCCGGTGAAACCGATGATGGAGTTGAGCGGCGTGCGCAGCTCATGGCTCATGGTGGCCAAAAAGGATGATTTGATGCGGTCCGCCGCTTCGGCTGCCTCCTTGGCCTGACGCAACGCTTCCTTGGCGGCGCGTTCAGTCGTCACATCCTCCATCACGCCCACCAGTCCACGGGAGATATCCGAAGGATCCAGCGCACGTATGTAGATGCGGCTCCAGAACAGACTTCCGTCCTTGCGACGCATCTGCTCCTCGCGCTGGTGCGTTGCCCCCTGGCCCGCCAACGAATAGATGAGGCCCCCTGCCTGCTGGTAGGCTTCTTCGGACGTGTACCAGTTCTGGGGAGTCGTGCCCAGCAACTCGCCAGGACCGTAACCCAGCATCTGCTCCAGCTTGCCATTGCAGCGGCGCACCACCCGGCCCTGCAACAGCACGATGCCCGAATGGACAGCCTCAAAAATGGCCTCCTGTTCATCGTGGGCAGCCTTGAGCGCCGCCTGCGCCTCCCGGATCGGGGTGATATCCACGATCACCCCCACCATGCCCGAGGGCTGACCGTCTGCACCCCGGAATCCGCTCACGGCATACAAAGTCTGGTGCACCTGCCCGTCTGCAAAGGGCATGGCGGCCTCGCGCGCTATGCGGCTGCCTTCGGCCAGAACCTGTGCATCCTCGGCTTGATAGGCCTGCCGGTCGGAAAGGGGCAGGTAGTCAAGTTCCAGCACCGTCTTTCCTACAAACGATGCCCGCTGCACACCAAAAACGTCCTCGTAAGCCTTGTTGCAGCCGCGAAAGCGCAGGTCGGGCCCTTTGTAGAAAATGGGATTGGGAATGTGGTCGATGATGGCTTGCAAGAAGGCGCCCAACGCGGCCAGCTCAGCCGTGCGCTCCTGCACGCGCAGCTCCAGTCCCTTGGCATGGGCCTGGGCCTCCTGGTACAGCTGGGCGTTTTCCGTGGCCAGCGCCTGGATGTCCTCGTTTTTCCTGCGAAGCTGCGCCGTGCGGGCCGCCACCTGACTGCGCAGCACCCACAGGCCCGCCACACTGGCCAGCAGCAAGACGGTGGCAGCAGAGACCAGGGGCAGCAGCCAGGCGGGCGTCGCCGCGCGCACCTCGTCGACCGACCAGCGCCGCAGCGATTGGTAATACAACGAGCCGGAGTCTTTCTTGAGGGCCACGAGCTGCCGGTCGATCGCCTGGAGCAACTGCGGCCTGCCCTCCAGCGGGGCGGCAAAGTACAGCTTGGACGGGCTGAAGATGATGGCCGTGTCCTCCAGCCCATAACGCAGCGCATTGCGTACGCCGAAAAACCGGTTGGTCACCACGGCATCAGCCCGCCCCTGGGCAACCGCGGCAAAGGCAGCGTCATAGTCCGGCTGCGGTACCCAGTCCACGACCAGGCTGAAGCTCTCGGCCATTTGCTCGAACTGGCGCTCCTGCATCGAGCCCGCCAGCACGGCCACGCGCCGGCCCTCCAGGTCCAGCATCGAGCGCACCCCTGAGCCGCGGCGGGCATAGACCTGGTTCCAGCTCGACAGCACCGGCTCCTGGTGAAAGGCGTAGAGGGTTTCGCGCTCCGGGGTGCGTGCCACGTCGGGCATCAGATCGATGTCGCCGCGGGCCAGGCGCTCCAGGCCTTCGGCCCAGGTGCCTGGGACGTACTCAATGGTCCAGCCTTCTCTGGCGGCAATGCCCTCCACCAGGTCCACGAAGATGCCCTCGGCCTTGCCGGCGGCAGACAAGCCCACCTTGGGGCTGTTCTGGTAGACGCCCACACGCACCGTGTCCGCCCCCCAGGCGGACAGGCCCAGCAGCAGCGCCAGCAGGCCCAGCGCAAGCATGCGCCCTGCTGCGCCAGCGGCGCGCAAACCCCTCCAAGCCCGGCATGGGAACTGCATGGCACGGTCCTCCTCGGCGGATGATGGCTCACCTGCTGCTCGTGCGGCAGTGACGGGACATGATACGCCGGCCCCGTGCTGGCTGCGCGGTGCACGCGCGGGCAGGGAGCGCCCCTGGCAACACGCATTTACTGATCCGCATCAATATCCCGCAAACCAGCCCGCCGTCCCAGGGATTCACCCGAGGCCGTGCCCGGAGGCGCCGCCCCTAGACTGTTCCTGACCTGCGCCACGGTGGCCGCAGGCCTGTGGACGGGAGATTGCCTTGCAGCCGACCAACACCACCCACCCCGGCTACTACCACAAGGTGGTGGATTGCCAATGGGCCTGCCCGGCGCACACGCCGGTACCGGAATACATCCGCCTCATCGCCCAGGGCCGTTACGCCGACGCCTACATGGTCAACTGGGTGGCCAACGTGTTCCCCGGCGTGCTGGGCCGCACCTGCGACCGTCCCTGCGAGCCCGCCTGCCGGCGCGGCCGGGTCGAGCAGAGCAACGGCGCGCACCCCGAGCCTGTGGCCATCTGCCGCTTGAAGCGCGTGGCGGCCGACCACAAAGCCGACGTGCGTGCGCGCATGCCCGTCATCGCGCCGCCCAATGGCAGGCGCGTGGCCTGCGTGGGCGCCGGACCCTCGTCCCTGACCGTGGCGCGCGACCTCGCGCCCCTGGGCTACGCCGTGACGGTGTTCGACGGCGAGGCGCAGGCGGGCGGCTTCATGCGCAGCCAGATCCCGCGCTTTCGCCTGCCGGAATCGGTGATCGACGAGGAAACCGGCTACATCCTCAGCATGGGCGTGGAATTCCAGGGCGGCCAGCGCGTGGCCTCGCTGCGCGACCTGCTCGCGCAGGGCTACGACGCGGTGTTCGTGGGCAGCGGCACACCGCGCGGGCGCGACCTGGACCTCCCCGGGCGGCGCGAAATCGCCGAGAACATCCACATCGGCATCGATTGGCTGGCTGGAGTGTCCTTCGGCCACATCACGCACATCGCGCCACGCGTCATCGTGCTCGGCGGCGGCAACACGGCCATGGACTGCTGCCGCTCGGCACGCCGCCTGGGCGGCACCGACGTCCAGGTCATCGTGCGCAGCGGTTTCGACGAGATGAAGGCCTCTCCCTGGGAGAAGGAAGATGCGCTGCACGAGGGCATTCCCATCCTCAACTACCACGTGCCCAAGTCCTTCGTGCACGACCAGGGGCGCCTGACGGGCATGACCTTCGAGATCGTGCGCGCGGAGTACGACGCCCAGGGCCGGCGCAGCCTGGTGCCCACGGGTGCACCGGACGTGCTCGTACCCTGCGACGTGGTGTTGATCGCCGTGGGCCAGGAGAATGCCTTTCCCTGGATCGAACCGGATCTGGGCGTCGCCTTCGACCGCTGGGGCCTGCCGCAGCTCACGCAGGGCAGCTTCCAGTCCACGCTGCCGCAGGTCTTCTTCGGCGGCGATGCGGCCTACGGCCCGAAGAACATCATCACCGCCGTGGCCCAGGGGCATGAGGCGGCCGTGTCCATCGATCGCTTCCTGCGCGGCGAGGACGTGCACCAGCGCCCCGCGCCGCACACCCGACTGCTCTCGGCCAAGATGGGCATCCACGAGTGGAGTTACGACAACGAGGTCTCCCATGACGCGCGCTTCAAGGTGCCTTGGGCCCAGGCCGAGCAGGCGCTGGCCGACATCCGCGTGGAGGTGGAGCTGGGCTTTGACGCCGCCACGGCAGTCAAGGAGGCCTCGCGCTGCCTGAACTGCGACGTGCAGACGGTGTTTGACGCCCATGCCTGCATCGAGTGCGATGGCTGCGTGGACGTCTGCCCCATGGACTGCATCACCTTCACGGCCAACGGCGAAGAAGCGGACCTGCGCGAGCGGCTCAAGGCGCCGGCGCGCAACCTGGAGCAGGCCCTGCTGGTCTCACCTCCCCTCAAGACCGGGCGCGTGATGGTCAAGGACGAAGACGTCTGCCTGCACTGCGGACTGTGCGCCGAGCGCTGCCCCACCGGTGCCTGGGACATGCAGATCTTTCGCCTGACCGCCACCCATGCGGGAGCCGCCCGCCAGGCCCCCCAGCCCTACCCCTGCTCGCGGGAGGCCGCATGAAGCGCATCCACGCCGTCAATGACTTTGTCATCAAGTTCGCCAACGTCAACGGCTCGGGGTCGGCATCGGCCAACGAGCTGTTTGCCAAGGCCATTCTGCGCATGGGCGTGCCGGTGAGTCCACGCAATATCTTCCCCAGCAATATCCAGGGACTGCCCACCTGGTACGAGGCCCGGGTATGCGCCAAGGGCTATCTCGGGCGACGCGGCGGCGTGGACATGCTGGTCGCCATGAACCCCCAGACCTGGGACGCCGACGTGGCCGAGATTGCGCCGGGCGGCTACCTGTTCTACGACTGCACCCGCCCCCTGCCCGCCAACAGGCTCCGAGACGACATCGAAGCCATCGGCATGCCGCTGACCGCAATCAGCAACCAGGCCTACACCGACCCGCGCCAGCGGCAATTGTTCAAGAACATCATCTACGTGGGGGCGCTCTCGGTACTGCTCGACGTGGAGGCCGAAGTCTTCGAAGCCCTCTTTGCCGAACAGTACCGCGGCAAGGAAATGCTGCTGGACGCCAACCTGCGCGCCCTGCACCTGGGACGCGACCATGCCCGTGCGCACCTGCCCTGGCCCCTGGGCATTCGCGTACAGCGTGATGACCGCGTCGGCGACCGCATCTTCACGGACGGCAACAGCGCCGCGGCCCTGGGCTGCCTGTATGGCGGCGCCACGGTGGCGGCGTGGTACCCGATCACGCCTTCGTCCTCCATCCCCGAGGCCTTCCACCAATACTGCCGCCAGTACCGCGTGGACCCGGAAACCGGGCAGCACCGCTACGCCATCGTGCAGGCGGAAGACGAACTCGCCTCCATCGGCATGGTCGTGGGTGCGGGCTGGAACGGCGCACGCGCCTTCACGGCCACCTCGGGGCCAGGCATTTCGCTGATGACCGAATTCATCGGCCTGGCCTACTTTGCCGAGATTCCGGTCACCATCATCAACGTGCAGCGTGGCGGGCCCTCCACGGGCATGCCCACGCGCACGCAGCAGTCCGACCTGCTCGCCTGCGCCTATGCCTCACACGGCGACACCAAGCACGTGCTGCTGCTGCCCGAGGATCCGCACGAATGCTTTGAACACGCCGCCGCCGCGCTGGACCTGGCCGACCGCCTGCAAACCCCCGTGTTCGTGATGACCGACCTGGACATAGGCATGAACCAGCGCCTGTGCGCGCCCTTTGCGTGGGACGACGCCCGCCGCCATGACCGCGGCAAGGTCATGACGGCCGAGGAGCTGGAAGCCGGCAAGGATTTCGGCCGCTACAAGGACGTGGACGGCGACGGCATCCCCTGGCGCACCTACCCGGGCACCCACCCCACCAAGGGAAGCTTCTTCACGCGCGGCACCACGCGCGACCCCTATGCCCGCTACTCCGAACGCGGCAGCGACTACATCTACAACATGGAGCGGCTGGAACGCAAATTCCGCACGGCCGCAGACCTCGTGCCCCGTCCGGTGCTGCGCGCAGCGGCACGGCCCACACCGCGGGGGGTGATCTATTTCGGCTCCACCAGCCCGGCCATGCAGGAAGCACTGGACGTGCTCGCAGAAAGCGGCATCCACTTGGACGCGTTGCGTCTGCGGGCCTTCCCGTTTGCCGACGCTGTGGCGGATTTCATCGCCGCACACGAACAGGTGTTCGTCGTCGAGCAGAACCGTGACGCCCAGATGCGCCGCATGCTGATCAATGAACTGGAGGCCGACCCCGCACGCCTGATCAAGCTGCTGCATTACGACGGCACACCCATCACGGCGCGCTTCATCACCCAGGCCATCCAGAACCACCTGCAGGGCGCCCCCGTGGCGCGCAAGGAAGCCGCATGACCTACCTCGCCAAGCCCCGCCTGCACCATCCCTCGCTCACGCGCAACCAGGTGGGCTACACCCGGCGCGACTACGAAGGCCGCATCTCCACGCTGTGCGCAGGCTGCGGGCACGATTCCATTTCAGCCGCCATCATCCAGGCCTGCTGGGAGCTCGACATCGAGCCGCACCGCGTGGCCAAGCTCTCGGGCATAGGCTGCAGCTCCAAGACGCCGGACTATTTTCTCGGCGCCGCGCACGGCTTCAATACCGTCCACGGACGCATGCCCTCGGTGCTCACGGGCGCCAACCTGGCCAACCGCGACCTGCTGTACCTGGGCGTTTCGGGCGACGGTGATTCGGCCTCCATCGGCCTGGGGCAGTTCGCCAATGCCATGCGCCGCGGCGTGCGCATGGCCTACATCGTCGAGAACAACGGCGTCTATGGCCTCACCAAAGGCCAGTTCTCGGCCACGGCAGACCGGGGCTCACGCAGCAAGAAGGGCGTGATCAACAACGACAGCCCCGTGGACCTGGTGGCCCTGGCGCTGCAATTGGGCGCCACCTATGTGGCACGCAGCTTCTCGGGCGACAAAGAGCAGCTCGTCCCGCTCATCAAGGGCGCTCTGGGCCATGGCGGTGCGGCATTCATCGACGTCATCAGCCCCTGCGTGACCTTCAACAACCACGCCGGCAGCACCAAGAGCTACGACTATGTGCGTCAGCACAACGAGGCCGTGAGCCGCATCGACTTCCTGCCCCTGCACAGCGAAATCACGGCCCGGTACGCCCCGGGAGAAACCATCGACGTACCGCAGCACGACGGCAGCGTGCTGCGCCTGCGCAAGCTGCACGCCAGCTACGACCCCACCGATCGCCACGCGGCACTGAGTCACCTCAACACCCAGCAGGCACGGGGCGAAATCGTCACCGGGCTGCTGTACGTCGATCCGGTCGCGACAGACCTGCACGGCGCCCTCAACACCTGCAGCATGTCCCTCAACCAACTGGACGAGCGCGCGCTGTGTCCCGGCGCCGAAGCGCTGCAGAAGATCAACGCCGCGCTGCGCTGACACCCCGCGCCACCCCGGAGCCGCACCATGGCCGCACGCACCGTCCTCCAGTCCATCACCCAGCGCCATCTGGTCAGCCTGGGACCGCAGGCCAGCGTACGCGACGCGGCGCGCGCCATGGCAGGAGCCCAATGCGGCAGCGTGCTCATCCTCGATACGGCCAGCGGCACGCTTCTGGGCATACTCACCGAACGCGATCTCATGGTGCGGGTGCTGGCGCGCGACCTCGACCCGCAGACCACCCGCGCCGAACAGGTCATGACGCCCGCGCCCCGGACGGTGCCACCGGACACCCCCGTGGCACAGGCCGTGCTGACCATGCTGGAGCAGGGCTTCCGGCACTTGCCCATCGTATCGGCGACAGGCGCCATCCTTGGCGTGCTCTCCATGCGCGACGCCTTGCCGCGCGAAATCAGCGACGCCGTGAGCCTGGCGGAATTCAATGACCAGGTGAACGACGCCCTGGGGTGATCTGGCGGCCGGGGGGCGGTGCCGTATCTGGGATACTTGCACCCTGCAGAACAGACGCCCCGCAAGCAGCGAGACACGCACCATGAGCATCTTCGACCGGTTTTTGGGCGGCGCGCGCAAGCCGGCGGCCCGGCCCGAACCCCACCCGGCGCAGGCAGCCGCCCCGGTAGAGCGGCGCAAGCGCACGCGCGTCAATGCACGCCCGGGCACCAAGGCGCTGATCATCGACGACTCGCCGACGGTCGTCGCTGCGCTACGCAAGGTGCTGCGCTCGGCGGGCTACGAAACCCGCGAAGCCCTCGACGCCGAACATGGCCTGACCCTGATCGCCCAGGACCCGCCGGAGCTGATCTTTCTCGACATCATCCTGCCGGGCATGAACGGCTTCAACGCGCTGCGCATGATCCGCAAGACCCCGGCCACGCAGCACATCCCGGTGATCATGATCAGCGGCAACGAACACGCCACCGAGCAGTTCTATGCCAACCGCATCGGTGCCGACGACTTCATGAAAAAGCCCTTCTCGCGCCACGAAATCTTTGCCCGCATCGAGGCCTTGCTCGACGCGCAGTTCGTGCCCCGGCGCAGAAGCGATACCGGCGCAGCGCCTGCGCCAATGCAAACCGCGCCGCTAGCGGCAGCGCCCACGCCGCCCGTGCCATAGGCGCGCACGGACGGGCGCCCCGAATCAGGCCGCTGCCTTTTTCAGGATCACGTAGATCTGGTCCTTGAGGGCCAGCTTTTCCTTTTTCAGCGTTTCGACCTGCTCGCGCGTGGCAGGGCTGATGTGCGATTCCATGTTCTTGATCTTCTGGTCGAGCTCGTTGTGCTGGTCGAACAGGCGCAGAAAATGCCGGTCGGTCGTCTTGAGCTGGGTGATCAGATCGCGGTATTCAGGAAACATGCTGTGCCTTTGGAGAAGAAAGAAAACAGGGTCTGCAGACCACAGTACCTGCGCGTGAAACCACTGTACCGCGCTTTTTTGGGGCACAGCAATGCCCCGGCGTTCAACTCAGCCACTGGCGCAGCACCTCGGCGGGCGGCGTGCCGTGGATCTGGCGCGCCGAACCATCGCGCCCCAGGAGCACCACATAGGGCAAGGTGGATGGCCACTGCGCAGTGATGCTGCGCCGTATCTCCGCCTCGGGCCCGCTGAAGCCATACATGCGCGTCGCGCCAACGTAGAAGCGTGCGTGTGCCAGCGCCTCCACGCCGTGCACATCCATGAGCACGATGACCAGTTCCGCCATCTTGCGCGAATCCCGGATGTAGGCAAACAGTGCGTCGAATGCCTCCGTGCATGCAGGGCAATTCGTGGTTGCAAAAATATAGGCCGCCGGGCGCGGCCCCTGCGCCACCAGTCGCTGCCAGGTGTGGGTGTCGAACGGCGCCACGGAATTGAGCGTGACCTGGGGGCGGCTCATCTGGGCCAGGGCCTCTCCCGTGCAGGCCGCCAGCGCCCAGGCGCTGGCGGCGGCCAACGCCCGGCGCCGCGCCGGTATACGGGGCAGAAATTCGGAATGGCTGGGCATGGTCGTTGTTCTCCTTGCGCTGGATTCTGCCCTGCCCGGCGCACCGGGCCGCGTCAGAGCAGCCATTTTTTCAGCACGGCCTCCTCCGGCGCGCCAATGCTGCGCTGCACCGAGCCATCGCGCCCCAGCAGCACGATGTAGGGGGTCACGTTGGGCCACTTCGGGTCCACGCTCTGGCGAATGGCGGGCTCGAAGCCCTGGAATGCATAGAGCCGGGTGGCACCCGCGTAGTGGCGCGCATGCGCCAGGGCCTTCGCTCCTTCCAGGTCCATCAGCACCACCCCCAGCTCCACCGGACGGCGTGACTCCGTGACGAAGGCGCGCAGCTTCTCGAAGGCATCGGGACAATTGGGGCAGTACGAGGCCGTGAACACGTAGGCCGCCGGCCGGGGACCTTTTTCCACCAGTCGCGCCCAGGTCGCCTCGTCGAAGTCCACGACGGAATGCAGGCCCCGCGGCCTTGCGGCCGGTTGCGCCAGCACGGGCTGCGCCCATGCCGCCCACGCCAGCGTCGCCGAGGCCGCCAGCACGCTACGGCGCCCCATGGGCCGCTGCGATCTAAAAATCGAGTTCATGGACTTTCACCCCTTCTGCATTGCGCCAGACCACCACCATGCGCTGGTCCTTCTGCACCAGGCGCGGAAAATCATTGTCCCCTTGCACGCTGCCGAGGGTCCGCAGCGCGAACGTCTGCCCTGCGTCGGTGGACAGCCAGGCCTTGAGCGTGCTGGTCATGCCGTCGGTGCTGCGCCACACCACGGCAACGCGCGGGCCTTGCGCCGCCACATCGGCATGCTCGGCGCGCTCGTCGGGCAGCAGGCGCACCGTGCCGGGCCTGGGCGTGCCGTCGGGCTGGAGCCGGCCATAGCGCACGCCCGGCACCTTCTCCTCGCCCTGCTGGCGGATGCCGAACCAGACGGCGTGGAAGCCGTCTTCGGCCGCCGCCAGGCCGGGCCCGTGATGGGGGCAGGCGTCCACGCGCCAGTCATCGTAAGTGGCACGCACAGGCTCCGCGGAGGCATCGGCACGCAGCACCGCCACGGCATGGTCGCGCACATTGGGCGGGAACACGTGGCGCCACAGGGCGCGCAGGTCGCCATCGGCGCCCCGACCCAGGGCGATGCGGCAGCATTCGCAGGAATGGTCGGCCACCTTGATATCTGGTCCGAAGGTGGCACCGCCATCACTGGAGGTGTTGCGGTAAATGGCTGCGCCACGGTAGCTGGACTTGTTGCCCACCTTGGGCGCGGCCTCCAGGTCGCGCTTGTCGATCCAGACCGTGTGCAGCACGCCCCGCGCATCGAAGCCCAGTGACTCGAACCGGTGGGTGATGATCTGCCGGTCGGCATGCACCGTGACTGGAGCGGCGAACGTTCGTCCGCCGTCGGTCGAACGCAACAGGCGCACCTGGCCCGTATTGGGTTTGGCCAGCGGCTGGGTGTAGGCGATCAGCACCGTGCCCTGCGGTCCGAAGACGAGCTTGGGACGGTTTTCGCCGTCAGCGGAGATCGGATCACCGCCGGTATCCAGCAGGCGCGGCGCCGACCACCGTGCACCGGCCTCGCCCAGCGCTGCCGCCTGGACGAACAGCCGCCCCTGGGGATCGACGCCCACCATCCACAGCGTGCCATCGGGCGCGAAGGCCGCACCGGTTCCCAGTTGCGGCCGGCCTTTGCGTACGGCGGCGGGCGGCTTGGCAGGCGCGGCATGGGCGCCATGCCCTCCCTTGGTCGGTGCGTCGTGGACCTGCTGCGCCGAGGCGGCGGCAGCGCAGCACAGTGCCAGGGCCGTTCCCAGCGCCAGCAAGGCCCGCAGGGGGGTGTTTTTTTGGAGAGATGTCATGGGCTTCCTCGTTGGTGAAGCGGCACCCCGCAACCGCCTCGGCTTTGCCGAGGGGAGGTGGGGCACCAGGGCTCACTTCATGCTGTAACGCAACTCCGTCTGCACCGAACGTTGCGGCAGGCTATGCGCTTGCCACGCCTTCTGGTTGGTGACGTTGTTGACACCCAGGCTCCACTCCCAATGGCGCGCGAACTTCCATACGGCCTTGAGGTCGATCTGGCTGAGCCGGGACGTGCCGCCATAGGTATCGGGGTTCGTGTCCAGATTCAGCTCGGTGTTGTACATGCGGCCACCGTAGCGCCAGGCGGCGCCGAACAGCCACTCGGCATGGGGCCGGTAGCTGGCCTGCACGGCATAGCGCTGCTTGGGAATGCGCAGCCACTGCTTGCCCACCTGCGCCGGGTTGGCCGCATTCGCCTTGACCACGGCATCGGTCCAGGTGGCGCTGCCGCCTATGTCCAGGCCCTTGACGCCGACGTCGCGGGCCTGCCAGACCAGCTCGATGCCCTGGGTCAGCACGCGGTCCACGTTGCTCACGCGGGTGACCGAGGGCGAGACGGTGCTGTCGGTCTGACGCAGGATGGTGTCCTTCACGTCGTCGCGGAAGTAGCTGGCGCGCAGCCAGTGCTCGCCCCAGAACTTTTCCACCGCCAACTCCAGCGCATGGGCCACCTCGGGGCGCAGGTGGGGGTCGCTGGTGGTGATGCTGCTGCCCGTGCGGGTACCGTTGAACAGCTCGTCCACGTTGGGGAAACGCACGCCGCGCCCGTAGCTGGCGCGCAGCAACAGCTCGTCGGCGGCGCTCCAGGCCAGCGACAGCTTGGGGCTGGTGGCGTGCAGCGTGCGCCGGGGGAAGCGCACCTGGGCCATCGGCGGGCCCTCGAAATACTGGGAACCGTCCGATGCCTCGAAGGTCTCGAAACGCAGGCCCGAGGTCAGCACCAGGTCCGGCGTGAGCTTCCAGGCGTCCTGGCCGTAGAGCGCGGTGATGGTGGTCGTGCCGTAGTAGCTCTGGTTGAGCGTGGTCTCGGTGGTGCGCCAGTCGCTGGCGTTGTTCACGATGTTGTCGAGCTGGTACTGGTTGCGGTGCAGGCCGAAGACCAGCGCGTGGCGGCCGCCGCCCCAGTCGCCGGCGGTGGGGGTGTAGGTCGATTGCAGTTCCAGCGTGTTCCAGCCCGTGCCGTCGCGCCGCGTGACGGTACCCGCGCCGCCCAGTTCGGCCAGCGGCGGCGCCATGTTGGCCTGGCGATCGGCATCCCGGCGCATCTGGTACTGCGTCAGCATCACCGAGGCATTCCAGCCCGTGGCGTTGCGCGTTTTCCAGGTGGCGCCGAGCTGGCGGTGCAGTTCATCACGCTGGCTGGGCGCGAAGGCGTTGGCGGGAAGCGTGAAGCTGTGCGTGCCATCGTTCACCACGCCGCTCCAGACCGGCTTGCCCGTGGCGTCGCGCAGGTAGGTCATGGTGCGCACCGTGCTGTCGCTGCGCCAGAAGGAAACGCGGCCCTCGATCTCCTGCGTGGCCGAGATGTCGTACCCCAGGCGCAGGTTGAGCGTGTCCTGCACGCTGTGGTCCATGCCGGTGGCACCGAAAACGGCCCGGTCACGCCCCTGCGGATCGCGGTCGTATGGGATGCCCGAGACGCGTGTGCCCGCGACCGGCTTGAAGCCGCCCGCCGTCACGCCGCGCACGGCGTTGGCGTAACCCATGGGCTGGCCCTGGCTGTCCTGGTGCTGCACACCCAGGGCGTACCAGAGCCCGGTGTCCAGGCGCGAGGCGATGCGCACCGACAGTTGCTTGCCGGCGAACGACTCGTTCGTGCCGTATTCGTCGAAGGCCTGGCGGTTGTACTTGACGCCGGCCGACAGCTCCAGCCCCTTGGGCTTGCGCTCGGTCACCACCATGGTGGTGCCGATGGAGTTGCCCGGGTAGATGGCCGAGAACGGGCCGTACAGCGCGTCGACGCGCTCGATGGCCTCGACGTTGATCATGTTCCAGCGCGGTGCGTCGAAGCGGCCCAGGAAGTTCGAGATCAGGTAGCCGTCGAGGTAGACCAGAGCGCGGCCCGGCTGCAATGTGCCATAGCTGCGGCCGCCCACGTTGGCGTTGCGGTCGCCCAGGTAGCGCTTGCGGATGGTGGTGCTGGGCAGCAGGGCCGCGGCATCCTCGGGGTTGAAGACGTTCTGCTCCTCCAGCTCACGCGCCGTCTTGCTGGCCGTGCTGTGGGGCAGGTTGGGATCGAGCTGCGAGCGCGTCTCGGTGACGCTGATGGCTTGCAGTTGGGCTTCGGTGGCGATGCCCTGGGCCAGGGCGACGCTGGGTATCAAGGCCAGGGCCGCGGCAAGGGGGCGCAGGTGCAAGGCAGCGCCCGGCAAATTACGGTGGTTCCGCACAAAAACTCCATAAGCATGAAATTGGCATCCAGCGCCCATGGATAGAGCGCCAGACGCTATGAATTCAATAGCTCAGGAAATCTGCGGAGGTCCCCGGGGCGGTGGCGCAAGGGCCGCGAACGCGAGACGGAAGAAGGGCAGGCGTGCCACCGGCGCGGGCTGCGCCGCGGATGCCACCCGCCACCCGGCCTCGGCCACCGGGACAGGAAACAAGGGGTCCACGCTCCACAGGCAGCACGGGCACTCCATGGACTGCAGGGAGCCATCCTGGCCGGACGCGGCCTCGCCATCGCCATGCGCATCCACCCAGGCCATGCCGGTGCTGGTGCATACCTCCATCGCGGCGGCGGCCTTGTCGCCCGCCAGCGCCTGCGAGATCGCAGGCATGACGGCGCCCAGCACGGCAAGCAGCACGGTGAACCAGACCCACCGGGCGTGGCGCAAGGGTGCGAGGGCGGGCTGCGAGGTCATGGCGGAGGGATGGAAGGCGGAGCCTATCGCGATGGGCCGCGCCACGGCATTCTAGGGGGCATCGGGCCTGGGCCAGCGCCTACATGCTTGATGCGCGTCAAGCAAGTTCGACGCCCAGGCCCGGCTCCAGGGGATGGAAGTCCAGCGCCCGGTGCAGCGCCAGGTGGCGCGGCGTCCAGGCCCGCGGCTTGCGGTAGACAAAATGGTGCCGCGCCACGTGGTAGCTGGGGTCAAAGCCGTAGAAATTGCGCTGCATGCGCTGCAGTTCTTCTTCGCGGTAGCGTGCCAGGGGCTTGCGCGCCTCGTCCGCGGCACGACGCCGGACCTTGTCCTGCAGGCGCTGCAGCCGATCGGGCGCGGCCGCCAGGGCGAGGGCACGCTCCAGGGCCTGCGCCGCGAAGGCCTGCGCGCCCAGCGCGAAGCAGGCGTCGAGCAGCCCCTGTTGCACCGCCTCGGGCGCCAGCAGGGGCAGGCGCTGCTGCATGACGCTGCGGCTGGCGGCCTCGCCGATGCGCCGCGGCAGTGAATAGGTCCAGTACTCGCTTCCGTAGAGGTTGCCCATGTTCTTGTAGTGCGGGTTGAGCACCACGCCCTCGTGCGCCCAGACCTCGTCGGCCGCCAGCGCCAGAAAGCAGCCACCCGCGCCCGCATTGCCCTGCAGAGCGGCGACGGTGACGCGGTCGGTGAGCGTGAGGATCTCCAGCGCCACATCGTCGATGGCGTTGATGGCGCGCCACGATGCGTCGGCCGCGCTGTCGCCGTCGATGCGCTGCGCCGCCTCGATGTCGTGCAGATGGATGCCGTTGGAAAAGAACTCCTGCCCCCCGGCCAGTACCAGCACCTGCGTGGCACGCGACCGCACCCAGCGCAGCGCATCGCGCAGGCGCAGGCACTGGCGCTCGGACATGGCGCCGTTGTGGAAGTCGAAGTCCAGCCAGCCTACGCGCGCACCCTCGGGCCCGAACTCGTGATAACGCAGTTCGTCCCATTCCTCGGCGTCACGTTCCAGCGGCGCCTCCCAGGCGGGCAGCGCGGTGGCCTGCGCGGCAAACACGCGCGTGGCAGCGAGCTTGAGCGCACTGGCCCCATCGGCCCGCGCGGCCTGGCCGTCGTCGGGGCGCACATGGCCAATCCATACGGCGCCATCGACCGTGCGGCGCAGCAACGCCGGGCCACGGCGCGCCACCAGCGCACCCGGCGGCGCCGCCGCGCAGCGCGCCACCGCGGCGCGGCTGGCGGCGTGGGCGTCGAACAGGCGGCAGGGCTGGCCCCAGAAGGCATCAAGCACACCCGGGAAGCCATCGGCCGCCGCGATCTTGCGCAGCACCGTGGCCGTGTCGTCTTGCTGCCAGTCGATGCGGCGCTCGGCTTGGGGCATCAGCGGCAGCCACCGCCCCGGCCCGTGCGCGGCCACGGCGCCCTCGGGCGCGGGCTGCCACTGACCGGGCACGAAGCGCTGCAACGCCCGCTGCACCGCCACCACGGCCGCCTGCGTGACTTCGCGCCGGTACACGCTGGACTTGCTGGCCCCGGGGCGCACGTCGAAGGGCTCCCAGGCCCAGACCGCGCCCGCGTCGTAGTCCTGCACGGCCTGCAGCACGGTCACGCCCCAATGCGTGTCGCCACGCATGAGCATCCAGTCCAGCGCGCTGGGCCCCTGGTCGCCCGGTACGCCGGGGTGTACCACCAGGCACACGGTGCGCGACCAGACCGATGCCGGAATGCGCCGCTGGAGGAAGGGCGCCAGCACCAGATCGGGCCGGAACAGCGTCACGGCCTCCTCGGTCACGGAGTCGGCAATGTCCAGTTCCACGGATACCTCGTGCTCCTGCGCGCGCAGCAGGCCGAAGAGCCGCTGGCTCAGGCTGTTGAAACTGTGGGTGAGCAGCAGGATGCGCATGGCGGATTCAACAGATGCGCGGCAACTGCTCGCCGCTGAGCCAATCGACCACGCGGCGGCCGCCAAAGCGCGTGTCCATCTGCACAAACCCGTTGGCATCTGCTATCACGGTGCCGATGCGCGCTGCATCCCGCCCCAGCGGGTGCGCGCGCATGGCGGCCAGCAGGAGCCCGGCGGCCTCGGGCGCACAAATGGCCACCAGCTTGCCCTCGTTGGCCACGTACAGCGGGTCCAGCCCCAGCAGCTCGCAGGCGGCGGCCACCTGGGGCTGCACGGGAATGTCGGCCTCGCGCAGCAGCATGCCCACCTGCGACTGGCGCGTGATTTCGTTGAGCGTGCTGGCCAGGCCGCCGCGCGTGGGGTCGCGCAGCACATGCAGCAGCGCGCGGTCGGGCAGCGCCTGCAGCATGGCCTGCACCAGGGTGTGCAGGGCAGCGCTGTCGGAGACGATGGCGGTATCGAACTCCAGCGACTCGCGCAGCGACATCACCGCCACACCATGCTCGCCCAGCGTGCCCGAGACCAGCACCGCATCGCCCACGCGCGCCTGCCGCCCATCGATGGTCAGGCCTGGCGGTGCCACGCCAATGCCCGTGGTGCTGATGAACACGCCGTCGCCCTTGCCCTGCTCCACCACCTTGGTGTCGCCGGTGACGATGGGAACACCCGCCGCGCGCGCGGCCGCCGCCATGGATTCAACGATGCGGCGCAGCTCGGCCAGTGCGAAGCCCTCCTCGATGATGAAGCTGGCTGTCAGGTACAGCGGCATGGCGCCCGACATGGCCACGTCGTTGACCGTGCCATGCACCGCCAGCGCGCCGATGTCGCCACCGGGGAAGAACAGCGGCGAGATCACATGCCCGTCGGTCGCCACTACCAGGCGACCGCTGCCGGGCAGTGGCAGCAGGGCGCCGTCGTGGCCCTGGCGCAGGTAGTCGTTGTCGAAGGCGCGGGCGAACAGCTCGTCGATGAGCTGCGCGCTGGCGCGCCCCCCGGCGCCGTGCGTCATGTCCACGCGGCCCTGCTTGAAGTCGATGGGACGGACGTAGTCCTTGTGGATGCTCATGCGGACACCACCGGAATGTCTTTGAAGCGCCCGTAGGCGTAATGCGCGGCGCAGGCGCCCTCGTTGGACACCATGCACGAGCCCATGGGGCTCTCGGGCGTGCACACGGTGCCGAACAGCTTGCAGTCGGTGGGCCGCTTGACGCCGCGCAGGATGGCGCCGCACTCGCACTGCCTGTGGTCGGGCACGCTGGCGTAATGCAGGTCGAACTTGCGCTCGGCGTCCCACGCGGCAAAGGCCTGACGGATCTTCAGCGCGCTGTAGGGCACCTCGCCCAGGCCGCGCCACTCGAAGCTCTCGCGCAGCTCGAACACCTGCGACACCAGGTTCTGCGCGGCCAGGTTGCCCTCGGGCGTGACGGCGCGGGAAAACTCGTTCTCGACCTCCGCGCGCCCGGCATTGACCTGGCGCACCAGCATGAGGATGCCCTGCATCACATCGAGCGGCTCGAAACCCGCGATCACCACGGGCTTGCGGTATTCCTCGGCAAAGTGCTCGTAGGGCTGCGAGCCGATCACGATGCTCACATGCGCCGGGCCGATGAAGCCGTCGATGGGCACGGTGCCCAACTGCCGCACCTCCGCCGACTCCAGGATGTGCGTGATGGCCGCAGGCGTGAGCACATGGCAGCACAGCACGCTGAAATTGTGCGCCGCCCTCTCGCGCGCCTCGCGCAGCACCAGGGCGGTGGGCGGCGTGGTGGTTTCAAAGCCAATGGCCAGGAAGACCACCTCGCGCTCGGGGTGCTTGTCGGCCAGGGCCAGGGCGTCGGCCGCCGAATAGACCATGCGCACATCGGCGCCGCGCGCCTTGGCCTGGATGAGCGACAGCCCCTCCGACGCGGGAACGCGCAGGGGGTCGCCGTAGGTGCACAGCATCACGCCGCGCTCCAGCGCCAGGCGGATCGCCAGGTCGATGCGGCCGATGGGCAGCACGCACACAGGACAGCCGGGGCCGTGGATCATGCGCACGCTGTCGGGCAGCAGGCCCGCGATGCCATAGCGCGCAATGGCGTGGGTGTGGCCGCCGCAAAACTCCATGAAGCGGTAGCTGTGCCCCGGCCGCACCTCGGCGGCGATATTCGCCGCGATGTGGCGCGCCTGTTCGCCGTCGCGGTACTCGTCGATGTACTTCATGCGTCCCCCTGCGCGCTGGCGAGTTCGGCGAACAGCGCCAGCGTGCGCTCGGCTTCCTCCGGGTCGATCTTGCCGATGGCATAGCCCACGTGCACGATCACGTAGTCCCCCAGTTGCGCATCGTCCACCAGGGCGATGGACACCTGCTTGCGCACACCGGACAGATCCACCACGGCCTGCTGACCGGGCAACAGTTCCACCACGCGGGCGGGTAGGGCTAGGCACATGCGGCCGTCTCCTCTGAATCCATGGATTGCTGGGCCTGCGCCAGTTGCTGCGCGGCCACCCAGGCCTGGCCCAGCGCGAGCCCGGCATCGCCACAGGACAAAGCCTGCGCCGCATGCACCCGCAAGCCCTGCGCCTGCAAACCCGCCACGCAACGCTCGGCCAGGATGCGGTTGAAGAAACAGCCACCGCCCAGCACCACGCAGCGCACCCCCCGCTCGCGGGCCACCCGCGTGGCCCGCGCCACCAGGGCATCGGCCAGCGCGAGGTGGAATTGCGCGGCGGCGGCCTCGACCTGCGCCGGGCTGGGTGAAGACCATTGCGCCCACGGCAGGCACAGCGGGCGCACATCGATGCATCCAGCGGCATCCACCGGCGCCAGCGCCGGTTCGGTGCGCTGCGCCAGCATGCTGCCATGGGCCTGCAGATGGCGCGTGGCCGCCTGCTCCAGTGCAATGGCGGCCTGGGCCTCGATGCCCTGGCGCACAGCCAGGCCCAGCAGGCCCGCCACGGCATCGAACCAGCGCCCAGCCGCCGTGGTCTGCGGGCAGTTCAGCCCGCGTGCCAGCATGGTCTGCACGGTGCGCGCCGCCGTCTCGCCCACCACGGGCGCAAAGCGCGGCACGATCTGGTCGGCCTGGCCGCTGGCGTGCAGCAGGGCTGCCGCCATGCGCCAGGGTTCACGCGCCGCGATATCGCCTCCGGGCAGCATGAGTGGCGCCAGATGCCCTACCCGCTCACAGCGCGCGCCATGCACCCACAGCAGTTCGCCGCCCCAGGCCGTGCCGTCCAGCCCCAGGCCCACACCGTCGAGCGTGAGAGCGATCACGGGCTCCTGCACGCCGTGCTCGGCCAGCACCGCCGCCGCATGGGCATGGTGGTGCTGCACCGCCACGGCGGGCAGGCCGCGCTCCCCGGCCACACGCAGCGCCAGGCGGGTGCTGAAGAAGTCCGGGTGCAGGTCGTGCGCCACGGCGTCCAGCGGCGCGCCGGGGCGCGCCAGCAGATCCTCCACCGACTGCTCCAGCGCCGCGCAGGCGGCCGGGTCGGACAGGTCGCCATGCACGGCGGACCACAGCGGCGCCCGGGGCGTCTGGGTATCGAACAGGCAAGCGCTGTTTTTCAGGAAGGCCCCGCAGGCCAGGATGCGTGCCATGGCGCCCCCTCAACCCTGCCCTGCTTTGAGCCGCGCCAGCTCGGCTTCGAGCTGCGCGATGCGTGTCTGCACGCTGGTGGGTTCGATGGCATCAGGGTGCAGCAGCCAGTCGAGCCAGGCGTCCATGCCCTCGCCCGTGGTGGCCGAGAGCTGCAGGATGCGGATGCCGGGGTTGACGCGGCGCGCATAGTCCATGCAGCGTTGCACGTCGAAGCTCAGGTGCGGCAGCAGGTCGGTCTTGGTCAGCAGCATGAGCTGCGCGGCAGCAAACATGTCGGGGTACTTGAGCGGCTTGTCCTCGCCCTCGGTGACCGAGAGGATGACCACCTTGGCGTCTTCGCCCAGGTCCCACAACGCGGGACACACCAGGTTGCCCACGTTTTCGATGAACAGCAGCGACTGCGGATGGTGGTGGTGCCCGTGGTCGTGCCCGTGGTCGTGGTCGTGGTCGTGGTCGTGATGATGGTGCCCGTGTTCATGCGCATGGTCGTGCAGCGCCAGGCGGGCGAAGGCCTGGGCCACCATCGGGGCGTCCAGGTGGCAGCCCTTGCCGGTGTTGACCTGGATGGCCGGTGCGCCGGTGGCGCGGATGCGGTCGGCGTCGTGCGAGGTTTGCTGGTCGCCCTCGATCACGGCCAGCGGCAGCTCGGGGTGCTGTTGCTGCAGCGCACGGATGGTGGCGCACAGCAGCGTGGTCTTGCCCGAGCCGGGGCTGGAGACCAGGTTGAGCGCACGCACGCCGTGGGCATGGAAATGCGCGCGGTTGTGCTGCGCCACCTGGTTGTTGGCACCCAGCACGTCCTGTTCGATGCGCAGCGTGCGCGCCTCGCTCAAGCCCGGCACCGACACCCGCGCCGCGCCCGCGCCAAAGTGCAGGTCGCCCGTGCGGGCATCCACCTGCGCACCGCCGGCCGCGGGCTCCTCTGGGTTGTTGCATCCGCACACGACACACATGTTCGGCTTCCTTTCTATGCCACCTGCATCTCCAGCACGCGCAATGCGTCCCCGCCCTGGGGGGTGAGCCCGTAGCCGCCGCAGGCGGGGCAGGTATCGCCGCGCTGCACGATCTCCACCGCGGCACCGCAGCCCGGGCACCAGGCACGGCCGGGCGGCTCGTCGATGAGGACTTGCGCCCCTTCGAGCAGGGTTCCCGGGGCGATGGCGTCCAGCGCAAAGCGCAACGCCGGCACTTCCACCCCAGCGAGCCGGCCCACTTCCAGCCGCAATTGCAGCACGCGCGCAAAGGCCTCGCGCGCCGCCGCGTCTTCCACCACCTGCAGGATGCCACCGGCCAGGCTCAGCTCATGCACGGACCTGCTCCCCGCATTGCGCACCGCCCAGGCCAGGCCGCCTGTGCGCCGTACCCGGGGCATGTGCAGGGACGTACATGGCTCAAGCGCGCGCCAGCAGCATGGCCAGGCCGGCGCCGCCGATTCCCATTCCGGCCACGCGCAGCCATGCTGCATGCATGCGCTGCAGCGCCAGGCCCAGCCCCAGGCCGCCGAGGTGCAGCAGCGCCGTCGTCAGGGTGAAGCCCGCGCCGTAAGCCAGCCAGGGGGTGGCAGGGTCCCACTCCAGCCCATGGGCCATGCCATGCAGCAGCGCGGCGGCAGCGACCAGGCACATGCACCAGGCTCGGGGAAGCACCGCGCGGCCCAGCAGCAGCACGCCCAGCGCGGCGACGCTCGCGGCGATGGCGGCCTCCAGCCCGCCAGCGGGCCCCCTGGCCCCCCAGCCCGCCGCCAGCGCGCCCAGCAGCATGGTGGACACGAAGAGGGCGGGCGCCTGCCAGCGGCGCCGCGCGGGAGCCGCGGCGGACCACAGCCCCACGGCCAGCATCGCCAGCAAATGGTCGGCGCCCAGCACCGGATGGACCAGGCCGCTGAACCACGTGGCGGCCTGGGCAGGCCCCGGGCCCCCATGGGCGTGGGCGGACCCCGCGACCATGCAGAGCCCCCACATCGGCAAAACCATGGCACCAAGGCAGTCGCGTCGCATGTCCATCTCCTGGCCGAGGCCATCGGGGGGCGGGAAACACCCCGGGGTTGTTTCAGCGCCCGCGCCGGCCGGCGGGGCACAGAGCCGAAGATTACAACGCCTTGCGCAGCGTGGCGACCGGAATGCGCAGCGCCTCGCGGTATTTGGCGACGGTGCGGCGCGCGCACTCGATGCCCTGCTCCTTGAGCATGTCGGCCAACTGGCTGTCGGACAGGGGCTTGGCCGGGTTTTCGGCGGCAATGAACTGCTTGATGAGCGCGCGCACGGCCGTGCTCGATGCGTTGCCGCCCGTGTCGGTGCCCAGGCCCGAGCCGAAGAAGTACTTGAGCTCGAAGGTACCCTGCGGCGTGGCCATGTACTTGGCCGTGGTCACGCGCGAGATGGTCGATTCGTGCAGGCCCAGTTCTTCGGCAATGTCGCGCAGCACCAGGGGGCGCATGGCCAGCTCGCCATGCACGAAGAAGTTCTTCTGCCGCTCGACGATGGCGCGCGCGACGCGCAGGATGGTGTCAAAGCGCTGCTGGATGTTCTTGATGAACCAGCGCGCCTCCTGCAGGCGCTGCTGCAGCGCCTGGTGGCCCTCGCCCCCGCGGTGGCCGCGCAGGGCGCCGGCATACACGTCGTGCACGCGCAGCCGGGGCATGACCTCGGGGTTGAGCTGCACCACGAAATGCTGCCCGCCGCGCCCGCTGCGCGTGACGAGCACGTCGGGCCGCACGGCGTTGCGCTCCACGTCGGCGAAGCGCCGGCCCGGGCGCGGCTCCAGCCGGGTGATGAGCGCCATAGCGGCGCGGGTGCGCTCCTCGCTGCAGCCGCACACCTGCATCAGGCGGCGCACATCGCGCCGCGCCAGCAGGTCCAGCGGCTGCGCGCAGATGCACAGCGCGGCCTGCACGGCTTCGGCGTCGGCCGCGCCCTCCTGCTGCAGCGCGCGCAATTGCAGGCCCAGGCACTCGGCCAGGTCGCGCGCGCCCACGCCGGTGGGCTCCAGGCTTTGCAGCAGGCGCAGGGCCACGGTGAAGTGGTGCACCAGTTCATCGACCTGCGCGGGGTCGTCCGTGCCCGCCAGGCCCTGGGCCAGGGTTTCGATGGCGTCTTCGAGGTAGCCGTCCTCGTTCAGCGATTCGATGAGAAAGCGCAGCGCCGCCATGTCCACGTCGGACAGGCGCAGGGCCAGGGCCTGGCGGTGCAGGTGCGCGGTGAGCGACTCCGGGGCGTGCAGCCATTCGCTGGCGTCTGTGTCCTCGTCGGCGGACGCGCCATGCTGGCGCGCCGGGGCGTCGCCGCCCCACTCGCTGTCGTCGGTGGCCATGTCGGTGCTGCCGTCGCCCTCCCAGCCAGGCTCGTCGCCCAGGACGGTGATTTCTGCATCATTTTGGCCTTCAGGGCTTGCTGCGTCAGCGCCAGAAGCTCCTGAAACAATAGCATGGTCTGCGGCCGCATCGTCCCGCTGCGCAGGGGCGTCGGCCTGGGCCAGGCCGAAGGCCTCGCGCTCGGCCTCGTCGCTGGCGCGCTCCAGAAAGGGGTTGTCGTCGAGCATCTGCTCGACCTCCTGCGACAGCTCCTGCGTGGACAGTTGCAGCAGGCGGATGGACTGCTGCAACTGCGGCGTCAGCGCCAGGTGCTGCGAGACGCGGAGGGAGAGCCCGGGCTTCATGGCGTGAGCGCAGCCGTCCCGGTCACATGCGGAAATGCTCGCCCAGGTACACGCGGCGCACTTCGGCGTTGTCCACGATCTCGGACGGCGTGCCCTGGGCCAGCAGGCGCCCGTCGCTGATGATGAAGGCGTGGTCGCAAATGCCCAGGGTCTCGCGCACGTTGTGGTCGGTGATGAGCACGCCGATGCCGCGCTCCTTGAGGAAGCCGATGATGCGCTGGATCTCGATCACGGCAATGGGGTCTATGCCCGCGAAGGGCTCGTCCAGCAGGATGAAGCGCGGCTGGGTGGCCAGGGCGCGCGCAATCTCCACGCGGCGGCGTTCGCCCCCCGACAGGGCCAGCGCGGGCGAGTCGCGCAGATGCTCCACGCGCAGGTCCTGCAGCAGCGCGGTCAGGCGCTCCTCGATCTGCGCCTGGGGCAGGCGCTGGCCCTGCGCATCCCGCTGCAGCTCCAGCACGGCGCGCACGTTTTCCTGCACGCTGAGCTTGCGGAAGATCGAGGCCTCCTGAGGCAGGTAGGACAGGCCCAGGCGCGAGCGCCGGTGGATGGGCATGTGCGCCACCGACTGGCCGTCGATGCGGATGTCCCCGGCGTCGCTGCGCACCAGCCCGACGATCATGTAGAACGACGTGGTCTTGCCCGCGCCATTGGGACCGAGCAGACCGACGACCTCGCCCTTTTCCACCGTGAGCGAGACATCCTTGACCACCTTGCGGCTGCCGTAGGCCTTGGCCAGGTGCAGCACTTCCAGGCGGCTGGCCGCCGCCGTCGACTGGGCGTGCTCCATGGCGCCCCCGCTCACCGCACACCGCCCAGGGTGCTGCTCGGCCGCAGGGCGGGCTTGCCGCCCGCGGGCTCCTGGGACGCAGCACTCGCCGGGGCCTCCTTGGGCGCAATCACGGCGCGCACCCGCCCGCCGCTGCCGGCCGGGGCATCGCCCGCCGCGCCGGGGGCGGTCTTCTGGCCGTCGACGGTGAACACATCGGTGAGGTTGTTGTAGACGATGACGGCGCCCGAGATTTCGTCGCTCACCACCGCCCCGCGCAGGCGGCGCAGCTCGGCGCGGCGCACGAAGCGCACGGTGTCGTTGCGGCCGTCGTACTCGATCAGCTCGCCCTCGCCCTCCATGAACTCCTCGGCGGCGCCGGGCGCCACATCACGCCGCTGGCGGAAGAAGGCGCGCTGACCGGCCTCGGCCGTGACGGTACCGAACTGGTAGCCCTCGGCGTCCTGGCGCACTTCCAGCCGCGCGCCGCGCAGCACGATACTGCCCTTGGTCATGACCACGCGCCCGGTGAAGACGCTGGTCTGCTTGAGGTCGTCGTGGCGCAGCGCGTCGGCCTCGATGTTCATGGGCTTGTTGCGGTCGGCTTTCTCGGCCCAGGCCGGGCCCATCCCGCACAGCACGGCCAGCAGGAGCGCCCAGCACCAGGGCTGCCGTGCGGCGCCCGGGCGGCGGCCCGGGGAAGTCAAAAAACGGAGGTCCATGCGGCTTTCCTGTCAGACATGGCTGGCATCAACGTGCAAGGCACGAATCTTGCAAGCATTGTAGCCCCCGGCACCCGGGGCGTCAGGAAAAAACCGCGCCGCGGCGGAGCACCGCCGCGCGCGCATCAGCCCTTGCGGGCGATGCCGACGAGCTGGTCCACCACCTGCAGCATGCCGGGCAGGCTGCCCGCCATGGTGCCGTCGGTGTAGAAGCGCCCCGCCACGCCCATGGACGGCGTGCCCTCGACGCCATAGGCTTCCTGCAACTGCGTGGCACGCTGCACCTGGCTGGCGACGTTGAAGGAGGCGTACATCTCCTTGAACTTGGCCAGGTCCATGCCCGGCTGCTTGGCCATCCAGGCCATGATGGCGTCTTCCTTGGAGAGGTTGACCTTTTCCACATGGATGGCGCGGAACACGCGGCCGTGCAGCTCGCCGACCTTGCCCAGGCCCTGCAGGGCGTAATAGAGCTTTTGCTGCGGCACGAAGCTGGCATTGAAGGCCACGGGCACGCGGCGCACGGCGATGCCCTTGGGCTCCGCTGCCTTGGCCCAGGACTCGAACAAGGGCTCGAAGGTATTGCAGTGGCCGCAGTTGTACCAGAAGAACTCGATCACCTCGACCTTGCCCGCGGGTGCATCGGTGCTCACGGGCTTGCCCAGGCGGTTGTAGTCCTTCCCCTCCTTGGGCAGGCCCTGCGCCCAGAGCGGCAGGGCCAGACCGGAGCCGGCCAGGGCGGCTGCGGCAGAGAGGGTGAAGCTGCGTCGTTTCATGGATGGTTCTCCTTGTTCGGGTCTGCGTGGGAGCGGCGGACCGGGGGAAAGTTCAGCGCTGCACGCGCACCAGGGCCGACTCGACGCCTGCGCCGGCCAGCTTTTCCTTGATCTGCTCGGCGTCGTCGCGCTTGCCGAAAGGCCCGATGCGCACGCGGAACACGTTGCGCCCGTTCTGCTCGCGTTCGTTCACCCGCGCCTCCCAGCCGAGCATGGCGAGCTTGGCGCGCTGCGCATCGGCCTCCTGCTGGTTGCGGAACGCGCCGGCCTGCACGAAATAGTCGAACGGATCAACCGGCCCGGCCGCAGCGGCCTTGGCGTTGGCCAGGTCGCCGAGCGGGTCGGCCCCGGGCTTGCCCTCGGCCTTGCTCGCGGCGGGCTTGGCCGCATCGGCCGTGGCCTTGCTGTCGGCCTTGGCGTCCGCCGGGGCGGAGGCCGGGCTGGATGCCGGGGCCGACGCAGCCTTGGCCGGAGACTTGCCGTACAAGGGCGCGTTGGGGTCCCAGTCACGGTTCTTGCGCGCCTCCGCGGCGTCACTGTCGCCGCTGAGCAAGGCCCCCTTGTTCAGGAAGGGCACGGGCACCTTGGTGACGTACACCGCCACTGCCAGCGCCGCACCCAGGCCCACGATCAGGCCGACGATGAACCCGACGATGGTTCCGCCCCGGTGTTGGTGTTTCATAAGTCAGTTACCACTTACATTCTGCGGGGTGCCGATACGCCCAGCACCGCCAGCCCATTGTGCAATACCTGCGCGGTGGCGGCGATGAGCGCCAGGCGCGCACGCTTGACGGTTTCGTCGTCCACCAGGATGCGCTCGGCGTCGTAGTAGCTGTGGTAGCTGGCGGCCAGGTCGCGCAGGTAGAAGGTGACGTCGTGCGGCGCCTCGCCCTCGGTGGCGGCCGTCAGCATGGCCGGGTACTTGGCCAGCTGCAGCATCAGCGCCTGGGCCTGCGGGCCGTCGAGCGGAGCCAGATCGGCGTCGCGCAGGGACGCCACATCGCCGCCCCAGGCGGTCAGCACCGAGCAGATGCGCGCATGCGCGTACTGCACGTAGTACACCGGGTTGTCGTTGTTCTGCTGCACGGCCAGGTCGACGTCGAAGGTGTATTCGGTGTCGGGCTTGCGCGAGAGCAGGAAGAAGCGCACGGCGTCCTTGCTGGTCCATTCGATCAGGTCGCGCAGCGTGACGTAGCTGCCCGCGCGCTTGCTGATCTTGACCTCCTCGCCGCCCTTGACCACGCGCACCATGGTGTGCAGCACGTAGTCGGGGTAGCCCTGGGGAATGCCCACATCGGCCGCCTGCAGGCCGGCGCGCACGCGCGCGATGGTGCCGTGGTGGTCCGTGCCCTGGATGTTCACGACCTTGGTGAAGCCGCGCTCCCACTTGGTGATGTGGTAGGCCACGTCGGGCACGAAGTAGGTGTAGCTGCCATCGCTCTTGCGCATGACACGGTCCTTGTCGTCGCCGTAGTCGGTGGACTTGAGCCACAGCGCGCCGTCCTGCTCGTAGGTATGGCCGTTGGCGATCAGCTTGTTCACCGTGGCCTCGACGCGGCCGCTGGTGTACAGGCTCGATTCGAGGTAGTACTCGTCGAACTTCAGGTTGAAGGCTTGCAGGTCCTTGTCCTGCTCGTGGCGCAGGTAGGCCACGGCGAAGTGGCGGATGGACTCGAGATCGTCCACGTCGCCGCTGGCGGTGAACTCGCGGTCGTCGGCCTTGACGGTCTTCTTCGCCAGGAAATCGTTGGCGATGTCCTGGATGTAGTCGCCGTTGTAGGCGGCTTCGGGCCACTGGGCATCGCCGGGCTTGAAGCCCTTGGCGCGCATCTGGGTGCTCAGGGCCAGGGTCTGGATCTGCACGCCCGCGTCGTTGTAGTAGAACTCGCGGTGCACGCTCCAGCCCTGCGTGGCGAACAGGTTGCTGATGGCGTCGCCAATCGCCGCCTGGCGGCCATGGCCCACGTGCAGCGGGCCGGTCGGGTTGGCCGAGACGAACTCGACCAGCACGCGCTCGCCGCGCGGGCTCTGGAAGCCGAAGCGCTCACCGGCGGCCAGCACCTCGCGTACCACCTCCTGCTTGGCGGCGGGCTGGAGGCGGATGTTGATGAAGCCGGGGCCGGCGGTCTCGATCTCGGACACCCAGCGCTGGTAGGCCGGGGTGGCCAGCAGCGCGGTGCGCAGGTTCTCGGCCACCTGGCGCGGATTGAGCTTGAGCGGCTTGGCCAGTTGCATGGCCGCGGTGCAGGCGAAGTCGCCATGCGCGGCCACCTTGGGCGACTCGAACGCCGCCTTGGCGCCCGCGCCGGGGGACAGTTGTTCCAGCTCGGCGGCCAGCGCAGCGAGCAATTCATTCTTGACGGAGAGCATCGCGGGATTTTACGGGGCCGTGGCGCCCAGCCCACGCCGGCTGTCAGCCGCGTTGTGCGCCGGGACGTTGTGTGTTGGAATTTCGCCAGCTTTCCCCCACCTCCACAGGAGACACCATGAAGCAGCTACTGACCCTCGCCACCCTGGGCATGGCACTGGCACTGGGCAGCGCCCACGCCGCCGAAGAGAAGGCGCCCACCCAGCAGCAGACCCGCATGACCACCTGCAACGCCGAGGCCAAGACCAAGGACCTCAAAGGCGACGAGCGCAAGGCCTTCATGAAGACCTGCCTGAGCAACAAGCCCGCCACCCAGCAGGACAAGATGAAGACCTGCAACGCCGACGCCAAGGCCAAGGACCTCAAGGGCGACGAGCGCAAGGCCTTCATGAGCGAGTGCCTGAAGAAATAAGCCCCGGCACCGCCACCCTGCCCCGCCGGGCTGCCGCCGGGCGGGGCGCTCAGCGCGTGCCCACGCCGCGCGCCAGGAACACCGCCAGCAGGACCACCACGCCCATCAGGTGCGCGGCCCACATCACCAGCCGGCGCGTGCGGCGCAAGGTCTCGGCCGAAGGCAGGCTGCCGTCGGCCTCCAGCGTGCGCTGCCAGCCCCGGTAGCGCCGGGCCGCCAGCCACAGCAGCACCAGCATCACCACCAGCAGGGAGATCTTGGTGTGCAGCAGGGGCTGGGACCAGTACCAGCCCGCGCCCTTGACGCCCCAGATGCTGCGCGCCAGGCCGGTCAGCAGCACCAGCAGGCCCGAGACCAGGCTCAGCACATTCACACGCACCAGGCGCCGCAGCACGGCGGCGTTGGCCCATTCCACGCGGCACAGCGCGGTTTCGCTGGTCATGAAGGTGGCCAGCATCAGAAAGGCCATGATGTGGGCGTAGGCCAGCAAGCTTTCGAGTATCACGGTGCGTCGTCCTTGGAGGTTGAAACAGGTGGTGCGGCCTGAGCGGGCGCCGCGGCGGGCCGCGACCAGAACGCAGGCTGGGCGTAATGGTGGCGCAGAAAGTCTATCCACAGGCGCACGCGCAGCGGCAGGTGCTTGCGCTGCGGAAACAGCACAAATATGCCGTTGGGCGGGGCGGCGAATTCCTCCAGCACGGGGATGAGGCGGCCCGCGGCGATCTCGCCCTCGACCTCCCAGGTGCTGCGCCAGGCGATGCCATGGCCCGCCAGGCACCAGTCGTGCAGCACCTGCCCGTCCGAGCAGTCCATGGGTCCGCCGGGCTTGAGGTAGGCCACTTCGGTCCCGCCACCCTCGGCCGGCATGCAAAAGGCCCAGCCGCGCGTCTGCGAGGCCTCGCTGGACAATGTCAGGCAGTCGTGCTGCGCCAGTTCGCTGGGGTGGCGCGGCGTGCCGTGGCGGTGCAGGTATTCGGGCGTGGCCACGCACAGGCGCCGGTTGTCGGCAATGCGCACGCTCACCAGCGAGGAGTCGGGCAGATCGCCCACGCGCACGGCGCAGTCGAAACCCTCGGCCGCCAGATCGACCACCCGGTCGCTGAGGTTGAGCGACAGCGTCACGTCCGGATGCCCGGCGAGAAAGCAGGGCACCAGCGGCGCCACGTGGCGCCGCCCGAACCCGGCCGGCGCCGTGATGCGCAAATGCCCGCTGGCCTTGACGCCGCCAGCCGACACGCTGGCCTCGGCATTGGCCACGTCGGCCAGCAGGCGCTGGCAGTCTTCAAGAAAGGCGCTGCCCTCGTGCGTGAGCGTGATGCGCCGCGTGGTGCGCACCAGCAGCTTGACGCCCAGGTGTTCCTCCAGCGCATCGAGCCGCCGGCCCATGATGGCGGGCGCCACACCCTCGGCGCGGGCGGCCGCCGTCAGGCTGCCGCGCGTGGCCACCGACACGAAGGACTCGAAGGCCTTGAGTTTGTCCATGGGGCTGGATTATCGGGAGGTCTGCCGCGTTCCGGTTCCTGCACCCCCACATGGCCGCAGGTCACACAATGGCCAAATAGGCCTCTGGCGCTTACGGAGCAAGCGCCAGAAGCTCTCTTTTTCATAGCGAATGACCTCCAGCGCCCCGCCCGGGCTGCAGTCCCGGAAAACCGCCACTTTTGCAAAAAAGTCAATGGTTTCAAGATTTTCATGCTCTTTATGGATTACGCGATATGTAATAAAGTGCTCTGATCGCCGTAATGGCTGTTTTTTCTGGAAGAAGGCTTCACACCATGACCGACCGCACCACCGTCCACGGCCTGCAAGTGGCCACCAACCTGTACCGCTTCATCGAAGACCAGGTGCTGCCCGGCACCGGCGTCGAGAGCAGCCAGTTCTGGAAAGGCTTCGACGCCATCGTCTCCGACCTGGCTCCGCGCAACATCGCCCTGCTGGCCGAGCGCGACCGCCTGCAGACCGAGCTGGACACCTGGCACAAGGCCAACCCCGGCCCGATCAAGGACATGGTGGCCTACCGCGGCTTCCTGGAAAAGATCGGCTACCTCGTGCCCCAGCCGGCCGACGTGAAGGTCACTACCGCCAACGTGGACGATGAGCTGGCCACGCAGGCCGGCCCGCAGCTCGTGGTGCCCATCCTGAACGCGCGCTACGCCCTGAACGCCGCCAACGCGCGCTGGGGCAGCCTGTACGACGCGCTGTACGGCACCGACGCCATCAGCGAAGAGGGCGGCGCCGAAAAGGGCAAGGGCTACAACCCGGTGCGCGGCGCCAAGGTGATCGCCTTCGCCCGCCAGGTGCTGGACGACAACGCGCCGCTGGCCAGCGGTTCGCACAAGGACGCCACCGGCTACCGCGTGGAAGGCGGCCGGCTCGTGGTGCAGCTGGGCAGCGCCAGCACCGGTCTGAAGGACCCCGGCCAGTTCCTGGGCTACCAGGGCGAGGCGGCTGCGCCGTCGTCGGTGCTGCTGCAGCACAACGGCCTGCACATCGACATCCAGATCAACCGCGCCACGCCCATCGGCCAGTCCGACGCCGCGGGCGTGAGCGATGTGGTGCTCGAAGCCGCGCTCTCCACCATCCTCGACCTGGAGGACTCCGTGGCCGCCGTGGACGCCGAGGACAAGGTGCTGGGCTACAGCAACTGGCTGGGCATCCTCAAGGGTACGCTGACCGAGTCGTTCGAGAAGGGCGGCAAGACCATGACGCGCGGCCTCAACCCCGACCGCGTCTACACCGGCCCCAACGGCGGCGAAGTGCGCCTGCACGGCCGCAGCCTGATGTTCGTGCGCAACGTCGGCCACCTGATGACCAACCCGGCCATCCTCTGGACGGACGCCCAGGGCCAGCAGCGCGAGATCCCCGAAGGCATCCTGGACGCCGTGGTCACCACCACCATCGCGCTGCACGACCTGCAGGGCCATGGCGCGGGCGGTATCCGCAACTCGCGCAAGGGCTCGGTCTACATCGTCAAGCCCAAGATGCACGGCCCGGCCGAGGTGGGCTTCGCCGCCGAGCTGTTCGGCCGCGTGGAGAAGATCCTGGGCCTGCCCGACAGCACGGTCAAGCTGGGCATCATGGACGAGGAGCGCCGCACCAGCGTCAACCTCAAGGCCTGCATTGCCGCCGCGCAAAGCCGCGTGGCCTTCATCAACACCGGCTTCCTGGACCGCACGGGCGACGAAATGCACACCGCCATGCAGGCCGGTCCCATGATCCGCAAGGGCGACATGAAGACCAGCGCCTGGATCCAGGCCTATGAGCGCAACAACGTGCTCGTGGGCCTGTCCTGCGGCCTGCGCGGCAAGGCGCAGATCGGCAAGGGCATGTGGGCCATGCCCGACCTCATGAAGGCCATGCTGGAGCAGAAGATCGGCCACCCCAAGGCCGGTGCCAACACCGCCTGGGTGCCCAGCCCCACGGGCGCCACGCTGCACGCCCTGCACTACCACCAGGTGAAGGTGAGCGACATCCAGATCGAGCTGGAGAAGATCGACGCCAACGCCGAGCGCGACAACCTGCTCACCGGCCTGCTGACCATCCCCGTCACCGCGTCCCCCAACTGGAGCGACGCGGAAAAGCAGCAGGAACTGGACAACAACGCCCAGGGCATCCTGGGCTACGTGGTGCGCTGGGTGGACCAGGGCGTCGGCTGCTCCAAGGTGCCCGACATCAACGACATCGGCCTGATGGAAGACCGCGCCACGCTGCGCATCTCCAGCCAGCACATGGCCAACTGGCTGCTGCACGGCGTGGTGAGCGAGGGCCAGGTGCGTGCCACCTTCGAGCGCATGGCCGCCAAGGTGGACCAGCAAAACAGCGGCGACCCGCTGTACCAGCGCATGCACGGCCGCTTTGCCGAATCCATGGCCTACCAGGCCGCCTGCGACCTGGTGTTCAAGGGCGTGGAGCAGCCCAGCGGCTACACCGAACCCCTGCTGCACGCCTGGCGCCTGAAGGTCAAGGCCGCCGCGCGCAAGGCGGCCTGAACTGGTATGCTATTGAATCAATAGCTGCTGGCGCTTATCCAATAAGCGCCAGAGCCAGATTTCATCTTTGATTCACGGCACCTTCGGGTGCCGTTTTTCATGGCACTGGCCCTACACTCGCAGGCTGTCCCTCCTACCTCCTCGCGCCATGCCTGCACCACCTTCTGTCCCGCAGCACCTGTGCCCTGCCTGTGGCCAACCCAACGCCTGCCGCATGGCCGCCGGCGGCGACGCCCGGGGCTGCTGGTGCATGGACACGCCCATCGCCGCAGCGGTGCTGGCCCGCCTTCCTGCAGCCGAACGCGGCCAGCGCTGCGTTTGCGCGGCCTGCGCGGCGGATGCGGGCGCTGCGGCGCCCTCCGACGCGTCCGCTGCACAGGGCCGCGGGCCCGCCTTATGATGTGACCGCCTCACCGAGGATGCGCCCCATGCCCACCTGCCCCACCGCAAGACTCGCAGGCCGCTGCCCATGAACACGTCCAGCAGCGTGCAGGCACTGCGCGCCCGCTATGGTGAGCGCTACCGCTGGCTGGTGCTGCTGGCCGTGATGGTCGGCACCATGGCCTCCATCATGTCGTCCACCATCGTCAACGTGGCCATTCCGGACATGAGCCACCACTTCGCCCTGGGCCAGGACCGCGCGCAGTGGGTATCCTCGGGCTTCATGGTGGCCATGACGGTGTCCATGCTCACCACGCCCTGGCTGCTCGCGCGCTACGGCTACCGCAGCGTGTATGTGGCCACCATGGCCCTGCTCCTGATCGGCGGACTCACCGGCGGCCTGGCAGTGCATTTTCCGGTCGTCCTGCTGGCGCGCATTGCCGAGGGCCTGGCTGCAGGCGTGGTGCAGCCCATCCCCGCCATCATCATCCTGCACGCCTTCGCGCCGCACGAGCAGGGACGCGCCAGCGGTTTTTTCGGCATGGGGGTGGTGTTGGCCCCGGCCCTGGGTCCCAGCATCGGCGGCCTGCTGGTGGAGTGGTTTGGCTGGCGTTCCATATTCTTCATGGTCGTGCCCTTCTGCCTCTTGTCGTTCTGGCTGGCCTACAAGTACGTGCCCGTCGCCGCGCCGGGCGGGCAGCCGGTGCGCCGCAATGGTGCCGGCATGGATTGGCGCGGCCTGCTGCTGTGCTGCACCGCCACGCTGTGCCTGCTCAATGGCCTGGTCGAGCTCCGCCACGGGCTCGACGCGACCGCCGTGGCACTGCTGATTGCCGCCGCCGGCGGCACGGCGCTGTTCCTGTGGTGGCAGCGCCGCCTGGCCCGGCAGGGGCACACCCCGCTGCTCGACCTGACCCTGTTCCGGCACCGCCCCTATGCGATGGGCACCGTGGTGGCCTTTATCTATGGCACGGCCCTGTTCGGCTCGACCTACCTGCTCCCGGTCTACATGCAGATGGGCCTGCACATCGCCCCGGCCCATGTGGGCAGCATCTTGCTGCCTGCGGGCATCGTGCTCGCGATCACCATTCCCCTGGCGGGGCGCCTGGCCGATCACCGCCCGACGCGGCAACTGGTGGCCACAGGCCTGTTCCTGCTGGCTGCGTCCTTCGCACTCATGGTGCTGCTACGCGTGGGCTCGCCGCTGTGGCTGCTGGCGCTGTTTTCCATTCTGGGGCGCATCGGCCTGGGCTTCATCCTGCCCTCGCTCAACCTCGGGGCCATGCGCACGCTGGACAAATCTCAGGTCTCGCAGGGGTCCAGCGCCATCAGCTTTCTGCGCATGCTCGGCGGCGCTGCCGGCGTGAGCCTGTGCGCCATCGTGCTGGAATGGCGCCTGGCGGCCCATGGCGCCGTGCTGCTCCAGGGGCAGGCCAGCCCGGCGCAGCTCCAGGCGTTTGGCGACACCTTTCTGATGCTCGCCGGCCTGTGCGTTCTGGCCCTGCTGGCCGCCTCACAATTGCGCGAAGCCCCTCCGCCCACCCCACAACCCTGAACTGCGACCCATCGCCATGTGCCAGCTTCTCGGCATGAACTGCAACACGCCCACGGACGTGACCTTCAGCTTCACCGGTTTTTCCCAGCGCGCGGGTCATACGGGTGACCACAGCGACGGCTGGGGCATCGCCTTCTTCGAGGACCGGGGCGTGCGCCTGTTCGTGGACCCGTTGCGCGCCGCCGACTCACCCATTGCGGCGCTCATCCGCAACTACCCCATCCGCAGTTGCAATGTCATTGCCCATATCCGCAAGGCCACCCAGGGCGCCGTCGGTCTGCAGAACTGCCATCCCTTCGTGCGCGAGCTCTGGGGCCGCTACTGGGTGTTCGCGCACAACGGCGACCTGAAGGACTTCCGCCCGCGCCTGCACAGCCATTTCCGCCCGGTGGGCCATACCGACAGCGAGCACGCGTTCTGCTGGATCATGCAGGAGCTGGCCAAGGCCCATGCCGGCGTGCCCTCCATCGCGGAACTCACGCTGACCCTGCGCGCGCTGGCAGCGCAGATCGCGCCGCACGGCACGTTCAACTTCCTGCTCTCCAACGGTCAGGCGCTCTGGGCGCATGCGTCCACACAGCTCTATTACATCGAGCGCCGCCACCCCTTCTCGGAAGCGCATCTCGCCGATGAGGACCTGCGCGTGGATTTCGCCGCCCAGACCCGGCCCAGCGACCGCGTGGCCGTGATCGTGACCGCCCCTCTCACGCGCAATGAGACCTGGCACGCTTTCGAGGCGAGCAGCCTGAAGGTATTTGTGGATGGGGCGGTGCAGGCGTATTGAGGCAAGCTCTTGCGGGCGTGCCTGGATGGGAGGTGGTCTGTTTTGATTGCTAGAAAGCACGAAGCCCCTCTACCTTTTGGAGGTAGAGGGGCTTAGCTGGCTGTAGGAGCCTGACGATGACCTACTTTCACACGGGAATCCGCACTATCATTGGCGCGAGGTTGTTTCACTGTCCTGTTCGGGATG
>Ga0209960_1000238_pt1 | contig 145867 bp, 121 predicted proteins | sample ThiBiot_500_plan_2_FD_183947 | JGI IMG/M metagenome (GOLD analysis project Ga0209960, IMG submission 183947) | Wastewater bioreactor microbial communities from Cape Town, South Africa - Thiocy_expt_500_plan (SPAdes) | ecosystem: Engineered > Bioreactor > Thiocyanate-remediating >... | reverse complement strand
TTCCAAAATACGAATCTTCTAATGAGCAATACACACTTTCACACTTCGAAAAATCGTCAGTTTCCAAAAATATTCAGTTGAAAATTTTGAATATCTACCTATCAATTTAAACTCTCCGATCTCGATTATCCAAAGTACGACTAAGTGCCAACTATCATTTGTCATCTATTAGGAGTTACTAAACTCGATGTTATTTTGACCTCTGAACCCGATTTATACTCAAATTTCAAATTCTCCGACTTCGATTATCTGGGGTCAGACCAACTTTCCGTCATCATTGACCACTATTAGTGGCTTCTTAAATCGATGTTTTTTTGACCTTTCGACTCGATTTGTACTCAAATTCAGACTCCCTGACCTCGATTACCCAAGGTTCGACCAAGTTTTAACCATCATTGGTCAGTATTACGAGTTTCTTCAACAGATGTTTTTTTGACCTTTGACCCCAAGAATGACTCATATTCGGACTCTCTGACCTCGAAAACCTAAGGTCCGACTAAGTTTCAACGGTCATTGGTCACGATCCGGCACTTCTTAAACCGATGTTTTTTTGACCTTTGACCTCACGAATGACTCATATTCGGACTCCCTGACCTCGAAAACCTAAGGTCCGACCAAGTTTCAACTATCATTGGTCACTATTACGAGTTTCTAAAACCAATGTTTTTTTGACCTTTGACCCCAAGAATGACTCATTTTCGGACTCCCTGACCTCGATTATTCAAGGTCCGACCAAGTTCCAACTATCATTGGTCACTATTACGAGTTTCTAAAACCGATGTTTTTTTGACCTTTGACCCCAGGAATGACTCATTTTCGGACTCCCTGACCTCGATTATCCAGGGTCCGACCAAGTTTCAATCATCGTTGGTCATCATTACGAGTTTCTCAAACCGATGTTCTTTTGACCCCAAATGGACACAAACACACAACCTATTTTTTTTCATATGACCCTCCTTACAGTCGAGGGAACATTAAAAAACTCACCATTTGTTCGAGGTCTATTAATTGGTTGTTGTGCTGCTGGTTTGATTTTAGTTATATTGCTTTCACTTTGGTTGACATCGCCATTATCATTGACTACACATACCACTACGACGTCAACAACAACAACGGCAACTACTACTAGTGTCACTACTACGACAACAACGAGTAGTACTAGTACAACAACTTCATCCACATCAGCGACGAGTACTACAACAACAACTACAACAACTAGTAAATTTGTATTCGATTTCCATACAACTCTAACTATATTTGTTTGTTTTCAGCTGTGAATTGTCTTCCTTCTGGTTCGACCACACAACGTCCAGGTGGATATGGTGGTGCATCAGTTCTCTATACATTTGATGATAATTCAAAAGATTATTTTGGTAATTATGATGCTACTCCGGTGAATAATCCACAATATGTGTCACCAGGATATGATGGACGTGGTTCTGCTATTCAACTTCGTCAAAATCTCTCACAATGTTTAAAAATATCAAAGTATATGGATTTCTATCAGAAAAGTTTAACAGTCGAAGCATGGATATATCCTCTGAATATATACATTCCTACAGATAGTTCTCACATTGATTCCATTATTTATGCTCAAACAAATAGTTCAACATTGAATCAATATATGTGGATGATGTTAAGAAATGGTAAAAATTATGGTGCTTTCTTTAGTAATGATGTTTGGGGACCAACGGTTCTTCAAACAAATCAATGGCAACATATGGCATTCACTTATGATATCGGTACAAAAACTCAAACTGTGTATGTTAACGGTGTTGTTGGTAATCATATTTCTTCTTAGTCAAAATTTTAGTTATTCATGATTTATTTTAGATGCTGTCCATAGAAATTCATCACCATGTGAAATTACTGCTGGGAAACAAACGATCGGCTGTTATGAATATCTGACAGAAGGTTTTTTTGATGGTTACATCGATCATTTAACAATTCTCTTCAATAAAGCAAAAACAGCTGAACAAATTCTTGCAGATGCCACCCTAGTAGCGTATTACACCATGGATTGTCTTAGTTATACAAGTTTAGACAGTGGTCCTAATCAAATTCATGGTATAACTAATGACTTAAGTAGTGGTGATGGTGGTCGAATTGGACAATCTTATTTATTCAATAGTTCTTTAAGTTATTTTCAAGCATCAGGATTTCTTCTCCTTGGTCAACCATATAGTCCATATTCATTTGCTATGTGGTTAAGACCACTTGTGACTACTAGTGGAACTATTATGCAAGTTTCTTCGCAAGCTGATGGACTCGGTTGGTGCATTCCATTTCTTGGTTTAAGTTCCTCTGGAGAAATTATTGCTATCAGTTGGACAGGAAGTTCTGCACCGACCATAGTTGGTCCGGTACTTGTATCTGGCCAATGGGTACATATTGCTTTAACGTATAAGCCAAGTAATTCAATGCGCCTGTATATCAATGGTTATTTGTATGGACAAACAAGTGCATTTGTCTATTCACCTGATCTCACTCCAATGACTGTTACATTGGGAAATCATTTGAATGGAACTGCATGTGCTAATGGTGGTATAGAGCGTGATCAATATTATGGACAGATTGATGAATTTTATCTTTTCAGTCGAGAACTATCACTAGATGATGTTGCATCGTTAGCTCAATTATAAATTGTGCTCATTTTACATAGGATAGTCAATAAGTTCTAGCAACAGCAAGATAAAGTTTTTATTCTTATTTATTTTTTCTCATATCTTGGGCTATTCTAATAGTGTCAGATGTCGTGTATTAAAATATACCGATATTATTTTTAACTAATTTAAGTTAGTAATGATGTCAAGGGAATAGTTGAAGTTGACCCATACATAAGTATTGATTAAATCGCTTACATGCTGGACATACAACATGAAACTATCAACAAATTCATAAGGCCACATTTGATGCTGAACAATTTTTTCCCAATTTTGTATTCTACTTTATTCAATGTTGACTTATCGTATAAGTTTACAAACATCAAATATAACATATATTGGAAGATTATATCTGCCAGTTGGATTGGAAACAAACATACGTAACAAGTGTTATGACAAAAACGTCCTATTTCACTAGTTATTCGCCAAGTTTCAAGTTGTTCTATTGATCTTGGAATAAGAGAATATTGTAGACAAAATACGATTCTATTATCTCATATTTACTATGCAAAAACCAGCTCAATGAATAAAAAAAACAATTCTACCAATAAATAAATAACATGAGAAAAGTAAGAAAATCAAAAATGCTAATTACTTTTACTCTGTACATGATCAATCGATGAAAAATTACCTAGTGCTAGTTAGCAACATCGAAATCAGCAGAAAATTCAAAACAATTAAGTTAACTAAGTACATTAAAATAGCTTATTTAACAAGAGGTACAAAGAAATACTACTTTTCGAATCTATTTGGAAGATTTGTACTATAAGAAAACAAATCCAATACCAAGATTTCTCTTTTTCTATCGATAAATAAATTGCGAGTGCTAGAACTTATTGACTACCCTATGAACTATCGATGAATACCAACTTGTTCGCTCAATGCGTGTCAAGATTCAATATACAGATTAAGCGGTGGGAATTTACTTGTATTTACAATTGATATGAAGATTAGTAAAAGTGCTAAATACGCTGATTTTCTCATGTTTGAATCTTTCCTCGAACAGTAGAGCTCTTTATTTAAATTCGAGATCAAAATATGTGAAAAAAAGGCAGAATGGGCTTACATTTCTCTTTTCTTACTTTGATGGGATAGAATGAATTTTATAACTTTTTTTTAATTAAAAAATGAAAACCAATCATATAATATTTTATATATAAATCAGTTACCTTTCTTATAATCACCAGTCGCAATCATAAAGCCATACGAATTGTATTCGATTTTTTTCACGAATTCAATACATTCATTTGTCAGACAGAAGTAACAAGACAATGCACACAAAAAAAACGACATACCCTCCGTCAAACATTTGGTCAACAGCGTATGAAGATGCTGTGAGTCAACATACTACGCATCAGTATCGTAACAGCGTGTTTAATAGAATAAGCCCAATTGAAACATCAAATTCAACACAGAAAACCAAACACGAACAATCTGATAATAATAAACTAAATTCATTGAAAAAATCACCATTCGTTCGTGGTCTATTAATTGGTTTTTGTGTTGCTGGTTTGATTTTAGCTATATCGCTTTCACTTTGGTTGACATCGTCATCATCATTGACTACACATACCACTATGACAACGACAACTACAACTACAACAACTAGTAAATTTGTATCCGATTTTCACATAAGTCTATCGATATTAGTTCATTTTCAGCTATGAATTGTCTTTCTTCTGGTTCAACAACGCAAAGTCCAGGTGGATATGGAGGTGCATCGGTTCTCTATACATTTGATGATAATTCAAAAGATTATTTTAGTAATTATGATGCTACTCCGGTGAATAATCCACAATATGTGTCACCAGGATATGATGGACGTGGTTCTGCTATACAATTACTTAAAACTTCCTCTCAATGTTTACATATATCAAATCACATGGATTTCTATAAGAAAAGTTTAACAGTCGAAGCATGGATATATCCTCTAAATATATACATTGATTCTGGTAGTAGTTACATTGATTCCATTATTTATGCTCAAACAAATAGTTCAGCATTGAATCAATATATGTGGATGATGTTAAGAAATGGTAAAAATTTTGGTGCTTTCCGCAGTAATGATGTTGTTGGAGTAACACTATTTCAAACAAATCAATGGCAACATATCGCCTTTACTTATGATATTGATACAAAAACTCAAACTGCTTATATCAATGGTGTTGTTGGTAATCCTATTTCTTCTTAGTCAAAATTTTATTTATTTATGATTTGCTTTAGATGCTGTCCATAGAAATTCATCACCATGTGAAATCACCGTTGGAAAACAAACGATTGGATGCTATTATACTCAGGCAGGAGGTTTTTTTGATGGTTACATCGATCATTTGACAATTCTCTTCAATAAAGCAAAAACAGCTGAACAAATTCTTGCTGATGCAACACTAGTAGCATATTATTCGATGGATTGCTTGAATTATACAAGTTTAGACAGTGGCCCTAATCAAATTCATGGTATTACGAATGACTTAAGTAGTGGTGATGGTGGTCGAATTGGACAATCTTATTTATTCAACAGTACTTCAAGTTATTTTCAAGCGTCGGGATTTGTTCTTCTTGGTCAATCATATCGACCTTATTCGTTTGCAATGTGGTTAAGACCACTCGTGACAACAAGTGGGACGATTGTTCATATTTCTAGAACTGCTGATGGAGTTGGTTGGTGTGTTCAATTTATTGGTTTCAATTCAACAGGCAGAATAATTATCAATTCGATTACCACAGGAGATGCGTTAGTTCAAATTATTGGACCAGTATTGAAGATTGGTGAGTGGGTTCATATTGCACAAACATATAGTGAAACGAATGGGTTACGTTTATATGTGAATGGAGTATTGTATGGACAGAGTAGTCCGTTTCCTTATGCTGCAAGAGGTTTACCAATGATAATGACACTTGGTCAACCGTTAAGTGGTAGTTTCTGTGCAAGTGGTTCAATTCAAGGTGGTCAATATTATGGGCAAATTGATGAATTTTATCTTTTTAGTCGAGAACTAACTCAAGCTGATGTCACAGCATTAGCTCAACCATAAATTGTACTCCTTTTATAAATATATCAGCCATTAATATCTTGAGGGTGTACCTTCTGTTAGTTAGAAAGATTATTTCTAAGGATCTGCATGAATTTGTTGCTATTAATAATGATTGTCTGTTGTTTGAGAAATTTACTGTAGTTACATTTTATCACTAGAATTATCGTCGATTACTGGAGAGGTTTACATGATGTGCTAGACAATCTACTCGTAAGAATATTCCATTGTAAGTGCTATGGGTCCAATTGAACCCAAATGACGTCATTTGTGCAAAAAAATGAGAATAGCGCTCAAGGGTTAAATACGGTGAATCGGGGGGATTGGCGTTTGATCGATGCCTGTTTGTTTTGATTTTCATGCACATATACCTGATTTATTTATCTAAGAAAAAGCACAATCATGATTCTTTATATTTAACTAAAATACATGAAAGATGGTATTCGATATGCTGATCCATGAGATTGTCGAAAGGATGAATTAAGAAATGACGTTTAAAAAAATAATAGTATTTTTGATGGTCTGATTTTAATGAGCATTTATCGTTTGTTTTGCTTTCATTTTCTTTTTATGTGCCTGTTAAAAGAATAATAACGAAACCTTATGCGAAGTCAAAAGCATCAACGGCAGATTGACAAAAAAAAGGTACATATAAAAATCAAATCACATCATTTAACTCGTCATAAATTGTTCTCAGACAAAAAACGAGATTCATGACCTCAACACGACAAGTAAACGTCGACGTAAGTCACATATCAGTAATTCGATCAAAACGGTGAGTACTTCATCATAGAATGAAACAATTTCTATAATTATTCATCGAAAATAACATCATTATGTAGACGTACTGGAGTTTTCACCAAAAAGTTCATTTGTATCGGACGAGTAGTGGCTGGATTAGTTACGTTTGGATTAATTGGTGGTATAGTAACAGGTGTTCTTCTGTCCTATGATAAAATAGTCACAACAACTCAAACTACTGGTATTATCCTATTTTTTCTTCATAAAAATGAATTTTCACTTTAGTAACAACGACGACCTCAACAACTTCGACGAGTACTACATCAACAACATCGACCACTACCACGTCAACAACTACAACGACAACTAGCACAACAACGTCGACGACAACTACGTCAACATCAACGACAACTACCACATCAACAACGACCACGACTACTAGCACAACAACATCGACGACTACCACATCGACAACGACGACAACAAGTACCACAACGACAACATCGACAAGTACTACAACAACATCTACTACAACAACGTCGACGACAAGTACCACGTCAACAACAACGACCACCACCACCTCAACGTCGACAACTACTACGTCAACAACGACGACGACAAGTACCACAACGACAACATCGACAAGTACTACAACAACAACGACGACTACAAGCACAACTACAACAACTAGTAAATTTGTATTCGATTTTCGTAGAACTCCAACTGTATTAGTTCATTTTCAGCTGTGAATTGCCTTCCTTCTGGATCAACAACACAACGCCCAGGTGGATATGGCGGTGCATCGGTTCTCTATACATTTGATAATACTCCAAATGATTATTATGGTAACTATCCTGCTACTCCTGTGAACAGTCCAACTTATGTTTCACCTGGTTATAATGGACGTGGTTCTGCTATACAATTACGTAAAAGTTCTTCTCAATGTTTAAAAATATCAAATCATATGAATTTCTATAAGAAAAGTTTAACAGTCGAAGCATGGGTCTATCCATTGACTATTTACACTGCAAGTCCATATGCTGATTCCATTATTTATGCTCAAACAAATAGTTCAACATTAAATCAATATATGTGGATGATGTTAAGAAATGGTAAAAACTATGGTGCTTTCTTTGGTAATGATGTTGTTGGACCAACAGTATTTCAAATAAATCGATGGCAACATATGGCATTCACTTATGATATTGGTACAAAAACTCAAACAGTCTATGTTAATGGTGTTGTTGGTAATTATATTTCTTCTTAGTCAAAATTTTATTTATTCATGATTTGCTTTAGATGCTGTCCATACAGATGCATCAGCATGTGAAATCACCAGTGGAAGACAAACGATTGGATGTTATCATGATCAGTCAGGAGGTTTTTTTGATGGTTACATCGATCATTTGACAATTCTCTTCAATCAAGCAAAAACAGCTGAACAAATACTTGCCGATGCCACACTAGTAGCATATTATTCGATGGATTGTTTAAGTTATACAAGTTTAGACAGTGGTCCTAATCAAATTCATGGTATTACTAATGACTTAAATAGTGGTGATGGTGGTCGAATTGGACAATCTTATTTATTCAACAGTAATTCAAGTTACTTTCAAGCATCAGGATTTGTTCTTCTTGGTCAATCATATCGCCCATATTCGTTTGCAATGTGGTTAAGACCACTCGTGACAACAAGTGGGACGATTGTTCATATTTCTCAAACTGCGATTGGAACTGGTTGGTGTGTTCAATTTATAGGTTTCAATTCAACAGGCAGAATAATTATTAATTCAATTACCACAGGAAATGCATTAGTTCCAATTTTTGGGCCAGTATTAAAGATGGGCGAGTGGGTTCATATTGCACAAACATATAGTCAAACAAATGGGTTACGTTTATATGTGAATGGAGTATTGTATGAACAGACTAGTGCATTTCCTTATGCTGCAAGTGGTGTACCAATGATAATGACACTTGGTCAACCGTTAAGTGGTGGTTATTGTGCACGCAGTTTAATTAACACTGGTCAATATTATGGACAAATTGATGAATTTTATCTTTTTAGTCGAGAACTAACTCATGCTGATGTCACAGCATTAGCTCAACCATAAATTATACTCCTTTTATAAATATATCAGTCATTAATATCTTGAGGGTGTACCTTCTGTTAGTTAGAAAGATTATTTCTCAGGATATGCATGAATTTGTTGGTATTAATAATGATTTGTCTGTTGTTTGAGAAATTTACTGTAGTTACATTTTATCACTAGAATTATCTTCGATTATTGGAGAGGTTTATATGATGTGCTAGACAATCTACTCGTAAGAATATTCCATTGTAAGTGCTATGGGTCCAATTGAATCCAAATGACGTCATTTGTGCAAAAAAATGAGAATAGCGCTCAAGGGTTAAATACGGTGAATCGGGGGGATTGGCATTTGATCGATGTGTGTTTGTTTTAATTTACATGCACATATACCTGATTTATTTATCTAAGAAAAAGTGCAATCATGATTCTTTATACTTAACTAAAATACATGAAGGATGGCATTCGACATGCTGATCCATGAGATTGTCGAAAGGACGAATTAAGAAATGACGTTTAAAAAATAATAGTATTTTTGATGGTCTGATTTTAATGAGCATTTATCGTTTGTTTTGCTTTCATTTTCTTTTTATGTGTCTCTTAAAAGAATAATAACGAAACCTTATGCGAAGTCAAAAGCATCAACGGCAGATTGACAAAAAAAAGGTACATATAAAAATCAAATCACATCATTTAATTCATCATAAATTGCGCTGCAGAAAAAAAGCGAAACTGATGAGCTCAACACGACATGTAAACGTCGACGTAAGTCACATATCAGTAATTCGATCAAAACGGTGAGTACTTCATCTTAGAATGAAACAATTTCTGTAATTATTCATCGAAAATAACATAATCATGTAGACGTACTGGAGTTTTCACCAAAAAGTTCATTTGTATCGGACGAGTAGTGGCTGGATTAGTTACGTTTGGATTAATTGGTGGTATAGTAACAGGTGTTCTTCTGTCCTATGATAAAATAGTCACAACAACTCAAACTACTGGTATTATCCTATTTTTTCTTCATAAAAATGAATTTTTACTTTAGTAACAACGACGACATCAACAACTTCGACGAGTACTACGTCAACAACAACGAGCACTACCACGTCAACAACTACAACCACTACTAGCACAACAACGTCGACGACAACTACGTCAACATCAACGACAACTACCACGTCAACAACGACAACGACTACTAGCACAACAACATCGACGACTACCACATCGACAACGACGACAACAAGTACCACAACGACAACATCGACCAGTACCACAACAACCTCGACGACATCAGTAACAACAACTACAACCACAACTACTACAACAAGTAATTGTCATATAATTACCAAATATTAACGGTTATCCGAAATTATTTTTCTAAAGCTATCACGTGTTCAAGTTCATCATCTACCACATTAGCAATAGGTGGACAAGGTGGTGCATCGGTTCTTTACAAATTTGATAATAATTCAAAAGATTATTTTGGTAATTATGATGCCACACCGGTGAATAATCCACAATATGTGTCACCAGGATATGATGGACGTGGTTCTGCTATTCGACTTCGTCAAAATCTCTCACAATGCTTAAATATATCAAAGTACATGAATTTCTATCAACGAAGTCTCACTGTCGAAGCATGGATATATCCTCTGAATATATATATTCATTCTGGTAGTGGTTACATTGATTCCATTATTTATGCTCAAACAAATAGTTCAACATTAAATCAATATATGTGGATGATGTTAAGAAATGGTAGAAATTATGGTGCTTTCTTTGGTAATGATGTTTGGGGACCAACAGTTTTTCAAACAAATCAATGGCAACATATCGCCTTTACTTATGATATTGATACAAAAATTCAAACAGCTTATATCAATGGAGTTGTTGGTAATCATAGTTCTTCTTAGTCAAAATTTTAGTTATTCATGATTTATTTTAGATGCTGTTCATACAAATGCACCAGCATGTGAAATCACCGTTGGAAGACAAACGATTGGCTGTTATGATGGCCAAACAGCAGGTTTTTTTGATGGTTACATCGATCATTTAACAATTCTCTTCAATAAAGCAAAAACAGCTGAACAAATTCTTGCAGATGCAACTCTTGTCGTATATTACACCATGGATTGTCTTAGTTATATTAGTTGGGATAGTGGACCCAATCAAATTCATGGCACAACCTATCAATTAAGTAGTGGTGATGGTGGTCGAATTGGACAATCTTATTTATTCAACAGTCCTTTAAGTTATTTTCAAGCATCAGGATTTCTTCTCCTTGGTCAATCATATAGTCCATATTCATTTTCTATGTGGTTGAGACCACTTGTTACTACTAGTGGAACTATTATGCAAATTTCTTCTCAAACCAATGGTCTTGGTTGGTGTCTTCCATTTCTTGGTTTAAGTTCCTCTGGAGAAATTATTGCTATCAGTTGGACAGGAAGTTCTGCACCGACCATAGTCGGTCCTGTACTTGTATCTGGTCAATGGGTACATATTGCTTTAACGTATAAGCCAAGTGATTCAATGCGCCTGTATATCAATGGAGAGTTATATGGACAAACAAGTGCGTTCGTCTATGCGCCTGGTCTCACTCCAATGACTGTTACATTGGGAAATCATTTGAATGGAACTGCATGTGCTAATAATGGTATAGAACGTGATCAATATTATGGACAGATTGATGAATTTTATCTTTTCAGTCGAGAACTATCTCAAGCTGATGTTACAACATTAGCTAATCCATAATATTTTACTCTTTTCTTTGTCCAAAAAAAAAATACAAAAGAAAACGAAAAGCACTTCATTTTTTTTTCTTTCGATACTTGAAGGCATATTACTAATGCACAAATCATTCCGTCAACTAAAAAACAAAGTGTAAACGTCCATTAGCCACGTTAGTCGAGTAATCAGAAAAGAAATGCCGTTTCGAATAAATGCACAAAATAATATGGATTCAGTTCGGTAAGTAATTACAATAATGATTTCTATAATTATGTTCTCATTATAATGTGCATAAGGAGACAACCTGAAGGATTAGGACTGCCACCACCACCAAGTGTTGCTTTACAATCAATAATGGCAATAACAGCTGTATTGATTATTGGTGGTATTGCAGCAAGTGTTATAGTTCCGTATGTTTTCGCATCAGCAAAAGCCGATGAAGAATATGCTAAAATGACAAGTATCAATTTGAACGTCATTTTCATCTCTATTCATTTTTTTTTCTTTTTGAAGTAACTACAGTAACTACAACAACATCGACGTCAACTACCACAACATCGTCAACGACCACTACTGCTACAACAACAACTAGTACAAGTACTACAACCACATCAACAACCACAACGACATCAACAACTACGACATCAACAACTACAACATCAAGTAAATCTTTCATAAATATATCCTACCATCATTATATTTGTGTTTTTTGTTTTCTAGCTATTGGTTGTTCTCCGACAGGTACAACAACGTTAGCACCTGGTGGTTATGGAGGTGCATCAGTTCTCTATACATTTGATAATACTTCAAACGATTATTATGGCAATTATCATGCTGTCCCTGTGAACAGTCCGACTTATGTTTCACCTGGTTATAATGGACGTGGTTATGCTATTCAACTTCGTCGTGCCTCATCACAATATTTAACAATTGCAAATTTCATGAATTTCTATCAACGAAGTCTTACTGTCGAAGCATGGGTCTATCCATTAACTATTTACAGTGCAAGTCCATATGATGATACAATCATTTATGGTCAAACAAATAGTTCAACATTAAATCAATATATGTGGATGATGTTAAGAAATGGTAAAAATTATGGTGCTTTCCATAGTAATGATGTTACGGGACCAACAGTATTTCAAACAAATCAATGGCAACATATGGCATTCACTTATGATTATGCTGCAACAACTCAAACGGCCTATGTTAACGGTGTTGTTGGTAATCTTATTTCTTCTTCATCAATTTTATTTATTCTTGATTTTTTTTAGATGGTGTTCATACAGGTTCATCACCTTGTTTAATTACTGTTGGAGTACAGAGAATCGGTAGTTATCCTCAAGGTGGTGGTGGTGGTGGTGGTTTATTTGACGGTTATATCGATCAATTATCTATTTCATTTAATAAAGCAAAGACAGCTGCACAAATTCTTGCCGATGCCACCCTAGTAGCGTATTACACCATGGACTGTCTTAGTTATATTAGTTGGGATAGTGGACCGAATCAGATTCAGGGCACTACCTATGGATTGAGCACTGGTGATGGTGGTCGAGTCGGACAATCTTATTTATTCAATAGTGATTTAAGTTATTTTCAAGCATCAGGACTTGTTCTTCTCGGTCAAGCATATCGTCCATATTCATTTGCTATGTGGTTGAGACCACTTGTTATTACCGGTGGCACAATTATGCAAGTTTCTTCTCAAACAAATGGTCTCGGTTGGTGTCTTCCATTTCTTGGTTTAAGTTCCTCCGGACAGATAATTACCATGAGTTGGACAGGAAGTTCTGCACCCACAGTTGTAGGTCCTGTACTTACAGTTCGTCAATGGGTGCATATTGCTACATCATATAGTCAAACAAATGGATTACGTTTGTATGTCAATGGAGCATTATATGGACAAACAAGTGCATTTGTCTATTCACCTGGTCTCACTCCAATGACTGTTACATTGGGAAATCATTTGAATGGAACCACATGTGCTAATAATGGCATCCAACGTGCTCAATACTACGGACAAATTGATGAATTTCAAATATTTAGTCGAGAGCTCGTAGCCACTGAAGTTTCCTTAATGGCTAATCCCTAAATTCCGACAAAAACATTATATTTTAATTAAAAACTCAAAAAACAAATGTTTGTAAAAATCCAATGAATCCCAGAATCATCGATGAATAACATCGAATATTGATCGCGCGATTCATTTTATCTTGATATCCTTCAGTTCGATTGTTTTTTTTCAATGCATTCATTGTCTTCACAATTTCATTCGTTGTTCGATTTCGATAATTCAATTCTTCGCCACGATATTTTCCATATCGATAAATTCTCAATGTTGGATAACCATCAATCGCATATTTTCGTACGCATTGCGTTTCATATTGATTCGTACAATCAAATTTCGCTATTTGCAAAGGCATATCGATTTGTCGAACTAATTGACTAGCAGCTTGTTCGTATTCAGGGTATAAACGTCGACAATGTGGACACCAGGTCACATAAAACATAACCAGTAAAACATCATATTTTCTCGTTTCGATTTGAAAATTTTTGTCATTCAAAACAAGAACATCACCATTTTCATTCCAATAGGATGAAATTGTCCGTAGATTGAAAAGAAATAGAACACTAAGAAACGCACGAACCATTCTTCAAGACGAAGAAAATACAACACACACTAGCGGCAAATTATCTCGTTGGTTAACCATTTTTTTTTTGATAGAGAAAAGAAAAGCAAATAGAGGGCAACGAGTGCATCCTATCATTTCTTTCCTTTTTCCTTATTCAACATGCCGAACGGTCTTCTGCTTCATAAACCGAACACAAAAAAAGAATTTCAAGGTGATGATACATTCGCAATTGGTTCTATGCAAGGTTGGCGAAATTCAAATGAAGATGCATGGCAACAATTCACGCCTGTTCATCATTATTCCTATTACGCCATATTCGATGGACACAATGGAATTGAAACAGCAAAGAATGCAGCGAAATATCTTCATCAATATCTTCAAGAATCATTCGACAAGATAAAAACAGCGATTGATCTTCACAGTTTTCATCAGGTTATCAAAGAAACATTCGTTCGATTGGATCAGAATTTAAAAGATATTGTCAAAGATGAAAGTGGCGCCACCTGTGTACGTACATTGTGAAGAAAAAAAAGAACAAACAAAAGAGTTTTCTTTTTCTCCATTTTTAAGATCGCAGCATTAGTCGGTCAAAAACATATTTATCTCATCAATCTCGGTGATTCTCGTGGAATTCTTATTTCGAACAGTGGTCAAGTTCTACTTGCAACTAAAGATCATAAACCAACTGTTCGTAAAGAGAAAGAACGTATTGAAAAAGCCGGTGGTCATATATCAAAAATGCCAAATGATGTTGCACGTGTCGAATGTCAACTCGCATTAACACGTGCGCTCGGTGATTATTCAATAGATAAACATATCATTCCGCCTGTACCTGACGTTGTCGAATATCCGAAGGATTCGTCAGCTGCTTATCTTATTCTCGCTTGCGATGGCATTTGGGACGTGATGACAAACGAAGAAATCGGCTCGTTTGTCGCTCAACGATGTTCAACAAAGAATTTGAAAGATATCGTCTCGGAAATCCTCGATCATTGCCTAGAAAAACAATCCATGGATAATATGACAGTTTTTATTGTAAAATTAAATTGAAAATAAAATAAAAAGAGAGAGTCACCTAACGACATCTATCTTTTTTTTCTTCCCGACGGTTCTGTTTTTAGCTTTTCTGTTTATTTATTTTCCAAATAAGCCGAATGTACAGATATGGATATATGTTTCTTGTTCTCTTCTAACCGAGCGTATTTCCAAAAACAACAAGATGGCATCATCAACTAACAAGGACAATTCAATGGAATATGATAAAACATTGTACCAAAAACCTGTTGCTCAAAAAAAGAATCATTTAGCCGCTCGATTGAATAAATTTCAAGAGAATATTAATTCAACTGTTGCACCAACACAACCAGCTATTCAACGTGTTAATGAGTAAGACGAGTTTCCTTTTTTTTTCCTCTCTCTCTCTCTCTTAATTACGCTTATCTTCAGTCAACAAGAACTTGATCCTCAAACTTACAATGAAGTCAAGCGTATCTATCAAATGATTAAAGACAATGGTCAACAAGGAGATTATGCAGTTCAATTAACATTCGGAGAATTAGTACCGGTAAAAAATATAATTACAAAAAAAAAGTATTTTTTTTTCTGTATTTTAATGTAGATCTACGGTTCTAATGTGGATAAACTCGTTCAAACATTAGCAATAGCTCGTAATCATGGTTATATGAATTATTCAAGTGCAATCGAATATCTCGAACAAGAAAAAGATGAAGAAGCTTTCATTAAATTAATTAAACAACCTTATTAAAAGAGAAAAATATAGTCTCCACGTGTGTTTGCTTTATTTTTTCAAATAAATATACGCATATTCTAGAGCAGAAACTTGTCTTTTTTATTGTTTTTTAAGGACATGATTAAGAGTATATTGAGTTAATTCAACTTCGACTAAATTTCGGTCGTATTTGACACTTTGAATTTGAAAAGGTATTCCTGGCATAATTAAAACTTCATATTCGCCAGAATAAACGGCTAAATCAGGATAAACTAAATCAATTGTAAATGTTATATCAGCACCAGTGATTTTGAATGTAAATATCGCTGGTAATTTATGTTTATTCTCTTTTTTTGATCTTTGCATGTTAAGAAGCCTTTTAGCAAAATTAAGATCTTTTGATGTTGATGTAAAAGCTTTGTTAAAAATTAATTTTCCAACAGCATATTTGTGCAATTCGTTAGAATTGATGCACACACCGCGATATGTTTCACCACGAAAATTATATCGTTGATGATCCGAAGAGAAAATATCATCAAAAATCGGACCCGAAAAACAAAGTGGCCAATCGTCCTTCGGCTGATTTTGATTTGCATTCGGAAGAAATAAGTTGATCAACGAGCCTATTGAATTTCTAACGCTTGTTTCAAGGACACGTTCGGCTAGTTTTCGATTAAGAACTTTATAAAAATCACATTCGACTGTGTAAGCTTTTAGAAGATATTTGACATCGCCTGTTTGACGAGCTTTTTCTAGTAAATCACGAACGGGCGCCATACCTGCATCTTGATTTGCAATTTTTTGAATTTCTTTTATTCCATTTTGTGATCCTGACCAACTTGATCGATTGAGAAGAAGTTGACTGACTATGAAATTAATACCATCGAAGTCAGTTAGTGTCCATTCAACTGTCGCATTCGAACAAGCAAATTTACTGCTCGCTGTTTCAGACAATTGAAGTCGCTGAGATGATCGTTCGTCTCTCGCCGATGCCATGAAATGTTGAAAATAACCATTGAAAGAAAGTTTCTTTTTATTATTTTAATTTTTTTCTCCGAAAAAAAAAACGAAAACGAAAACGAACAGAATGAGCTAAGTAAATATAAGGATGAGAGTGTCATTTGTTTTTCTTTCATACTTGGCACATAATCTTCGCCAGTTTTAATCGGATATCTGCAATTGATAATCGTTTGAACCGTTTGGAAGAAGAAAATATTGTGTTAATTAAGATGATTCATTTTTTTTTGTTTTGTTTTGGGCGTTGATTTCTTGAGTGATAAACAAGAGAGAACGCAAAAGATGCCCTTCGTTACCTCTGTTTGTACTATTAGATAATCTTTGGGCGTAGCCTGTATACGAAGATGAATCGTATAAATAGGTATGCGCATGCATCGGTTTATTTCATTTATTGATTACAATGAATTTCGAACGTGAAGGTGCTCCTGAGCCAGGTCTTATCAGTGGTATTCGCCGTGAAATGGGCACGATCGAAGGTGAATTTCGTGATATCGAACGAAGTTATGAACAACATGAAGCTGATAAATATGAAAATCGTGCCGAAGGATATGCACAAAAAGAACGAGAAGACTTTGCTCAAGGCCGTTTTGAATAGTTCGATTTTGTTTTATATGTACGATTAATTTATTTATCTGAGAAATCAAGAAATAAATTCTATTATTCATAAGACACACGAAAAAATACAATTTTTTCTTCTCCTCCGTGTTATTTCGTCATCATTCCGAATGAATAATTGTGTGACGTATGTGGTTTGAATGAATAAACGCTACATTGACATCTTTTTTTCACTGCAGTATTTAAAAAGAAAAGAAAAAAAAAACACAGAATCATACATAATATTTCATGTCGACAATCGCTCAAAAAACTTTATTCTGGTTAGTCGGCCTTAGTTTCTTGAATACAGTTCTTCCTCAAGGAGCTGGAGGTGGTGGAGGCGGAGGTGGTGGAGGCGGTGGTGGCAGTAGTGGAGGAGGCTTTGGCGGTGGATATTATTATGGTAGTGGCGGTGGATCATGCACTGGTGAAGAATGTAAACGCAATGGTATTATAGTTGGAAGTGTTGTTGGTGGTATATTTGGACTCTTCTGCATAGCAGCTATTATTGTTTGTTTTCGTAAAAAAATACGTTCGTGTTTTAAAAAAATATTTTGTTGCGTATCGGCAGAAAATCGGCCTCCGAAATCGAACACAACTTTTATTGAGTTAAATTCGGTTCGATCAGAAAAAATGTCAACATTTTGCAAATTCATATCTGGCCAATATGCAATGCGTTATTATCAATATTCTAGCTGGCATGGTCCATATGATGTTCAATTAGAATTTGATGATGGAACTGTGATTGGTCATGGCACAGATAATATTGGTTCGTTTACTGTCAAAGGTGTATATTCCGAAGCTACTGGTCGATTAGGTCTAACGAAAAAATATCAGTTAGGAACAGGTGATCGACTTGAAAATCTCGGTCATGAAGTAACAATTCAATTAGAATGGAATAGTGATACAGAAAATTTGAATGGTAAATGGTATGTGAGAACAAAAAATTATTCTGGTCAAGATAAATTCGAACTCAAGTTCAAATCAGAAGGAGAAAAAGTGTAATTTCTTTTTTTTCTTCTCTTCATAATAAAAACATGCATGTTGTTGATCACAGAACGGAGAAGAAAATTGTTTTTTGTGTTGCCATATGTCAACATTCAAATGTATTAATAAAATGAAATTTTCACTCGACACATTACCAATAGAAATAACCTATCGTATACTAGATCATTTAACTGATCTTCAATTATTCTTATCAGTAAATAATGTATGTCAACGTTTGAATAAGATTCTGAATTCCTATGCAAGATATCAAGTAAATTAAATTAAACTATACGTTTTGTTTGTTTGTTTTTCGCGTATAGTCTCCTAAGTCAATTTATTATAGTGAACGTTTTCTTGGAAACGAAATCATTGAATTGCTCAGTGCAGTATTACGACAGAAAACAGTCGATATAATCGAATAACTTTTTCATTGATTTCAATTTGAATCTTGTCTAAATTCTATAGACACTTACAGTACTTTATCTCGACGGCAGCGATATTGACGTTGGAGACATTGAACTTCTCAGCAAATCGTTGAAATACAACACAGTATCTGAATTCGAATGTACCGAATTTGTAAATTTCTCTCGTTTATTTAGACTCTGAAAGAACTTAGTCTTGGACTTAATTTACTTGAAGATAAATGTGCCGAATATTTAAGTGAAGTATTACGAAAAAATACAGTAAACATTTTTGATCTATCTGTGCTATAAAAATGAATGTTTTCTCGTAGACTTTGACACAACTCGATGTTCCGAACAATATGATTACAGCTGAGGGTGCTCGATATTTGAGTGAAGCACTACGACATAACACAGTAACATTCGATCCCGATCTATTTATTTTTTTTAATACTTTGTCTCGATAGGCACTTATAAAACTCAATCTCAGATGGAATGATATCAGAACAGAGGGTGCTCGATATCTCAGTGAAGCGTTACAACATAACACAGTTATACAGTCTTTATAGTAGATTTATTTCAATAGAATGGAATTTTATCTAGATTCTTACAGAACTCGATGTTGAATGCAATCGAATTAGAGTTGAAGGTGCCTGCTACCTTCTCGAAGCATTGCAACAGAACACAGTACTATTTTCAATATTAATTTTAGACTTTTTTCCACTTTATTTAGACGCTAAGCAAACTTCAACTTGGATATAATCATATTGGTATTCGCGGAGCTCAGCAGCTGAGTAAAATATTGGAGCACAGCACAGTAATAATGAAATGAATGTATTTATTTCGATCCCTATTCTGCTTTTTCGATAGATATCTATGCCAATCAGAATCAGTCTCGGAGGAAACGCACTTCGAAATGAAGGCGTTCAATATCTATGTGAAGCACTACGAAAAAACGCAGTAAATTGACAGTTCTGTTTTTTTCTTATCTAATTCTGTATTAGGCTATCACAGGACTTGAACTGATGGAAAATGAAATTGGAGTTGTAGGCGCTCAACATTTGAGTAGACTATTACAGGAAAATTCGGTATGATTTATTGACATTTTAAAAATTCGAACGTTTCTCTTTTCAAAAGACACTTTTACAACTTGACCTGCAATCGAATAACATTGGAATTGAAGGTGTTCGATATCTCGTCGAAGCATTAAAGATGAATCGAGTAAAATTGAACGTATACGTTTCTTTTTTCATTTTGTTAATTTTCATAGACACTTACACAACTTCGACTTCAACGTACTCGACTTCAAGTTGAAAGTATTCGAGAACTAAGTGAACTATTACAACACAATTCAGTAAAATTAAATCTTCTCTTGCTTTAGTATTCAATATTTTTATCCTACTTAGACTCTCGCATTACTTGACATTCAGCAAAATAACATTGGAGTTGAAGGTGCACGTTATATTAGTAAAGCATTGAAACATAATCAAGTATAATATAATCTATTACTGAGAAATTCAATTTCATTTCTCTGTTTATAGTCGCTTAAAATACTAAATTTAACTAACAATCGAATAGGAGATCAAGGTGTTGAGTATTTATGTCATGCATTACAATTCAATTCAGTAAAATTTTCTAGATTTATTTCTTTGTTTCGTTGTTAGCAAAATTAAACTTTGTTTTTCATCTAGACATTATTGGAACTTAATCTTAGATGTAATGGTATCGGAGCTAGAGGTGTTCAACAGTTAAGTGAAGTAATGGAACAAAATACTGTAATATTATTTATAAATACAAAAATATAAGCGTTTTTTGCCTTTTGTTTAGACGTTGACATGGTTGATTTTTCAGAATAATCTTTTTGATGATGAACATGCTCATTATTTTGAATCATTACAACGAACAAGAACTAATCTAAGAATCAATTAAATCATACGAACTCTTTCACTAACATATCTGCAAAATTGAATTCGATCCATATTCTAATTGAAAGGAGAGAGTCGATAAAATTATACCATTACCATATCCACGAAGTACATATCTATACTATTACTATAAAGATTCGTAATAACAATATCTCAAACATGTTGGAGCCATCGGTGAAGTATGAATTCAAATTTTATTTTGTTCATTATTAATATCAGTTCTATTCCTTGTCATCTCTGTTTATTTACTAATGAAAAAACTGCATAATATTTTCATTTTATGGGCCAATCTATTGATGATGAAATCTTAATTTCTATTTATTTCTATAATTACATCTTACAATTGACATGAGAAAAAAGTACTTTCAATAAAACTGCCATTTTTATCTTTCTATTTGATAATTTTTATTTATTGCAAATCCATTATATATATCCAAACTTCAACTTTATCGAGATTATTTTATTTTGAAGGTCGATTATAACCGAAAATGCGTTCATTTTGTCTTGTTGTATTGATATTAACTTTTGTTACAATCAATACTGTTCAATCTGCAAGTTTGGCAAAGAATGTACTTCATCTCATGCTGAAACTTCCTACATCGGACGGATATACCAATCTAACAGTACCATTACCCGAAGAATCAGGTGTTTGCTTGAAAGGTTCTTCAGGACGTGGCGTTGGCACACTGCCCGAGGTTGTATGCAATGATGATGAAGAATTATATGGTGCATTATGCTATCCAAAATGTCAAGATGGTTATGAAGCCGTAGGATGTTGTCTCTGCCGTCAAAAAGAATGTCCTATCGAATTTACCGATGATGGTGTTGCTACATGCATCAAACCAGAGTCGTATAGTAGAGGTGCTGGATATCCTCGGAAATTTGGTGATGATTTAGATAAAAGTAATATGTTCAAACGATGTGAAAGCGAACATGGTATTGGAAATTGTGAAGAATCAGGTGCGATTGTATATCCCAAATGTCGTTCGGATTTTCATGCAGTTGGTTGTTGTATTTGTTCTCCTGATTGTCCGAATGACATGAGTGATATTGGTGTTTCGTGTGAGAAGAAAACATACGGTCGTGGTGTAGGTGTATCTCGTTTAACATGTTCAGACAATAAAGAAAAAGATGCACTCTTATGCTATGATAAATGTTCAAGCGGTTGGTATGGTGTAGGTCCTGTATGTTGGCAACATTGTCCTAGCAGCAAATCGTTTGATTGTGGCGTTATGTGCACAGTAGATGAACTAACATGTGCCGATGAAACATTAGCAATCGTTAAATCGGCTATTGAAGTTGGTGGAAATTTGTTTATTGGTATTTCTACAAGCGATGTTGTTTCAATTATTCAGGCTGCACTTCAAACTGCAACAACTGTTGCTGATGTCATGTCGAATGGATATTGTTGACTCTTTGAATAAAGCTTAATATTTCTCTAAAAACTGATTAGAACAACAATTACGAATAAAAAATGTAATTGCACAACACTTTCGTAAAAACCAAACGACAGATTCAGATCGTGTTTTTGAAATGAGTAAAACAGACGATGAAGCAATCGCTAAAGAAGCTCGTCGATTATATTCGACGATGTTTGGAAAACTTTTAGACGAAACCGATGAAACACCATCCAAGATCTGTGATCGACTTTATTTAGGTTCAGCAGCTGATGCTCGTAATTTCGACAAATTACAACGTCTCAATATTAAATATATTCTCAATATGACTGGATCAACATCGAATTCACCTGATTATTCACATATAACACTGCTCACTTTAGATGCACACGATCTCGATGATTATGATCTATCTGTTCATTTTCCTGTCACATTTGATTTTATTCAAAAATCATTGAAAGCACAAAATGGATCGGTTTTAGTTCATTGTGCTGCAGGCGTGTCACGTTCGGCAGCAATCGTTGCTGCTTATCTCATGATTAATAATCAAATAAGTGCGTCCGATGCCGTTCTACAAGTTCATCAAGCCAGACCATGTGTTTGTCCTAATCTTGGTTTTCTACGTCAATTACTTTATTATGAAAAACAAAATTTCGTTGTTTTTGAAGGAGATTTTAATAAAATTTGATCTCGATTTTTAAACATGTTCGGTAACGTATAGAGAAGAATGTCACTATGAGTTGAATTGAGTTTATAATGACACCGAACGAACCATTGATGTTTTTCAAGCCAAAACATCGTTCGAAATGAATCGAGCAAGAGATCAACTTGATTTCGATTGTTCTTTTCATCTGTATATTGTCTTTGCATTTTCAATCGAAAAATATTTAATTTCGGCAAATAACGATCGATAATTTCCTCCCATTGATGCCCATCTAAATTGAGAAATTTTGTTTCAACTGTCAAATGATAAAGATTCGTCATATTCTGCAGAAGATTCATTAAAACAGAACGTGAACGTAAATCGTATAATTTCAATGTTGTTAATAACGGAATCGTTGATGATAGAGAATCATCGCCATTTAAATCTCGATGTTCAATCGCAAGAGTTCGAAGTCGAGGTGTTCGTTTTAATATTTGTTTGACGTCAGTTATTCGAGAACTACGTCCAAATATGGATAAACATTCAATCGATGATGATGTTTTGGTGGGCGTCGAAAACATGATCCCATCGGTATCGAAATAACAATGTGTTAGTTTCGATAGAGTCCAAATATTGTTCGATAGAAAAGTTGTATCTTTACCATCGAAAATTGAATGACATTTGATTAATTTGATATGTGTCAAATGTTGAAAATATTCCAATTCCATCATGATTCGTCTCATCAATGGTTCTGAACGAAGAGAACATACAGTAATCGATTGTAGTTCAGTAAATTTCGATAGATATTTATGATAAAATGCAAGGAGACAATTTTGTTTCGAATAATCTCTTTCATTTGAAATACGAATTGATACAATTCGTTTTGCAATCGATGGAAGAAATCGAAAACAAACTGCTTGTAAATCATCAGTTTTTGATATTGATTTGAAATTCAAATAACAACCGTGTAAATGACCGAAAATAATTCGGTTAAAACGAGAATTTAAATTCGAAAATGCACAGATAATATCAGCAGTTGAAAGATACTCGAATAGATTAAATAAAAGTTCATTTGCTAATGATTCGAAATTCATCGATTGTTTACGAGTAACTTTTTTTCTATTTTGATACGAGTTTTTTGGACAAAATTTTGCTTTATGTCCTATTTGTCTGCATCTAAAACACTCCATCGAAGAAATGTTTTTTTTTATTTTTGCACACGTGTTGGACACGATGGAACAGAACAGAACAAAAAAAACGTCCGGTTGCTCGTTTCTTCTCGTATATAACGTCATGGGAATTCTCCCATTATTATCTATCGATGGGATAAAATCTTATTCAAATAAAAACCATGAGATTCGAAGATTTTTTTATATACTTTTAATTCACTATGTTTGTTCGTTGTTTTCTACAAATTATTCTTCTCATTTCGATATGTTTCGGTGGTGAGAATCAAAACTACCCAATTTCACGTATTTCTCAAGTTACATCGATACCTTACAAAATATCATCGGATCTAAATCAACTCGTTCGTCAACATGTTTACAATCAGGATATTTATATTTCACCATTGGCTCTTCTCGATATGAATCGAATGAATCTAACTGACAATCAAACAATTCTCAGCATTCCTTTGATTTTGTATACTGATGAACAACTTGAATTTATTCGCCAACATAATCTCAAACAATGTCAATCAAATACAACGAAATGTTTATTTCATAAACTATCACCTCTAACAATGCGTATTCTTTACAAAGATATACTCGATCAACCGAATGAAATCAGTTCCTATTATCAATATATCAAAACAATCTCAGTTAAAACCGATCCATCGAATAATCAAGATTTATTACAAGTCAATTTTCATTGTCGATCGACTGACGCATGTCTACAATTGACTAAAATATTTGCTCAATCGAACAAACCTCTCGGTCTTCACATTGACTATGCTGTTCAACAACCAAAACAACGTCAAATTAATTTCAATACAACACATTCATTTCGATATCTTTTCGAAAATGATGCTGATTCATACGTTCAAGAACTTATACATCAAGCTGATATTCGACATATTTCATCAATTGATCTAACTCGTTTAAAAGACTCAATACGAGAACAATTATTTGGAAATCATGTGATTTTTACCGATGAGAATGATGAACAACAATGGAACCAAACCTATTGGCCAAAACAAAGTTCAATTCCGAAACCGAATCGAATCTTTCGAGTTTTAAAACGACGATTATCAAATCATTGTTCATCATTAAGAAATCTAAGCATTAACATGACAGATCAAGAAATAGATAAATATATTCAACAAACATATACCAGTCGAAGCTATGATTTATTTAAAAAGTATCGTCAATTATTCGAGTTCAAACGAATCAACTGTTCACAAGCTACGATTAAACTTAAGTCAATGCGAGCTTTCGATTTAAATCTTACTATTGAAGAAACAATTCATATGAGTAAACCTGAGAATATCTATTCGATACCAATACAAATAAAACAAGCGAATATATTTCGTGATCCATACGGAATTTATATCGATGATGATAAGGACGAAAGTATTTATATTGCTGATTATGGCAATCATCGAATTGTGAAATGGGATCATGAGAGCAAAACTGGACAAGTTGTTGCCGGAGGTAATGGACCAGGCAAAGCAAGCAATCAATTGAATGAACCAAGAGATGTTATTATTGATAAACAAACGAATAATAGTTTTATTATTTGTGAACATGGAAATCGACGATTAGTACGATGGTCGAGACTGAATAATACGATTTTAGAAGTGCTTATACCGAATATTACTTGTAGTAGTATTCGAATGGATCGAAATGGAGATGTTTATGTAGCTAATCAAAAGCAAGAAAGAGTAACAAAATGGACAATGAAAACTATAAAAGGTAGAGGTGTCGTAGTAGCTGGTGGATTTGGACAAGGCAATCGATTGAATCAATTCAATGGGTCGGTTTTTATTCATGTGGATAGAAATCGTTCGATTTATGTATCAGATAAATATAATCATCGTGTTATGAAATGGAATCGAGGTGCAAAAGAAGGCATTGTGGTTGCAGGTGGTAATGGTTTCGGCAAAGGTTTAAATCAATTACGTTTACCACAGGGTATTGTTGTCGATCGACACGGAAATGTTTATGTTGCTGATACGTTGAATCATCGAGTTATGCTTTGGCCTCCAGGTGCAAAACAAGGTGTTATCATTGCAAGCGGACTCAATAAACCTGTTGGTTTAGCACTCAATCGACACGGTGATCTCTACGTTGTCGATAGTAATAATCATCGAGTATTAAAAATAAAATAGAGCGAAAAACTTTTGTTTGTTTTTTTATTATTCAAATAAAAACAGTATTGCATTCGAGTTGAGCAAGTATGACACTTTGTAGTTTCGGATCGAGATTGGTGATACGATGTGCAACTTCATCACATGCAGCTGGCATGATTTTCGTGAAAAAAGCGTTTAATTCTGCCGTACCATTCGATGGTGCATGTGTAATTCGAAGGCCAGTCGCAGCAGCATCTAATAAATTTGGATAATCATCCATATAAACAGTTCGTACGCCCCACTGATAATCGAGAAGAGCTTTGGCAGTTTGACATCGAGCAAGAAGACCAACGAATGACGATGGTGTTTGCACAAGCAATGGATGAGTAAGTTTTTCAGTTAATTGAACAATAATTTGAACTTGTTGAGATGTTGATTGTGGTTGTCGAATGTAGATAATAATCGAAAGTGTTGAACCATCATAGGTGTAACCATTGTCGGTACCATCTTGACCAGCAATTAGTTCATTGAATGGTTCGAAAGGAATTTGAACGTCGTTGATCGTCACAGATTGAGCAGCGAATGTACCACGAAGTTGAATTTCGTAGGAACGTGCTTTTGGAAATGTTAAAAATGAGCCTGATGCTGCCGAGATTTGAAATGTAAGAGAATTTCCTGTGACTGAATAAATAAAATTCGTGATAGCAGTTGTTGTTGTAGATGATTGTTGATAGTCAATTGAAAAACCATCATCTTCATAGACATAACCTTTGCCTTGTGTTGATCCACCGAGTAGTGTATAGAGAAGAAGAGTGTTGGGTATACGTTGAGCACGACCTAATCGATCTCGACTTGATCTTGGTTCAGGTAGAAGTGGAATGATCGAGCCAACTTTAGCATAAACTGGCATTTCGTCTAATGTAAATGATTTCGATTGATTCGATGAGAGATCACCAGTGAACAGATTAACCCATTGAGCATCCGGTGGAAACCATATCGGCCAATTTTCAACTAAACCCGTATTGTTATCGATCGGTTGACTGATCGGTGAGACGAGAATATCGTCACCGAATAGGTATTCATTCGAATAGGTATACGCTTGATCATATTCCGGATAGAGATAGTAAAGTGGCAAAACGACAGATAAACCTGTGTCATAAGTACGTCGAGCAGCTGTATATAAATAAGGAATCAATGCTTGACGAAGTCGAGTAAATCGAGCGAGATTATTCTGATACGTCCATGGAAATGTCCAAAATCGACGTTCAACATTGACGGATTTTCCACAATGTGTTCGAAACATCGGCGAAAATGCTCCCCATTGAATCCATCGAGTATAAAGTTCGGGATTCGGTTGAGCTAAATGTCCGCCTAAATCATGACTCCAAAATCCATAACCAACATTAGCAGCTGTGGCTGTAAATCGTGGTTGAAATGAAAGTGTGTCCCAATTCGGATAGACATCGCCGGAAAAACCGACTTGATAACGATGATTGCCAAGGCCACCCCAACGATGTAAAAGTGCCGGTCGATTACGACCAAAATACGAATCAGTAAAAAATAGATAATTCAACCAGAATGTTGGATTTGTATAGGAAATATTTCGTGTCCATCCTTGTTCACCCTGTTGCCAATCTAACCACCAGAGATCGATGCCGACATCTTGTAATTTATGAAGAACAATATCGAACCAGGCTGTGACATATTTTCTATCTGTTACATTGAATGGAACGTAATGACCTGTCGATGGATCGATGTCCATAGCTCGTGCCATTTCGACATATTTTTCTTCCCATGGTTGAATGCCCGATGCTGGATGAAGATTCAACGTATTTTTTAAACCTAATTGTTTACACCATTGAAGGAACTTTTCATGATAAGGAAATAAATGTTTATCGAATGTAAAACCTGACCAACCTAAACGTTGGCCAGCTTGATCTTTTTTACCTTGACTAGATTGTTTGTAAAATGTGATGTGCCAATCCATATCTGTAACAATAACATCCAATGGAACATCATGTTCAAGATATTCAGTAACTGTATCTCGTTCATCGTACTCAGCGTATGCCCAATATCGACTATAGAACACTCCGAAAATATATCGTGGCGGTAGAGGAATAGCGCCCGACAATCGAGTGAATTCAAAGAGTGCTTGTTTGTATTCATGACCGTGACCGAACAGATAGAGATCTTGTGCAGCTTGAGATGAATAGAAACATGATGATGGCGCTTCGAAACAACAGCCACGTAGATGACATTCAACTGCTCCCGTATCATTTGTCGAGCCACAATTACGTCGTTGATTGACGGGCACTGAACTGCATTGAGTTGGATCGGGAGGTGGATATTGTTTGTCGACGATCCAGGCCCATTGAGTGTCATTATCGAATTGTGGCCGATGTGTATCATCGACGATGGCGTAACCACGTCGAGATATGACACCGTAAGTGCAATGCAGATCATCACGAGGTTGATATCGACAATCTAATTCTAATTTCGAATCATTATTTCGATCTAATGTTCGAATCGTTCCAAGAAGATTGCCGTCGTATTCTTCACCGGGCACTGCATTCCAAACGACGACAGTTCTATCATTAACTCGAATTGTAACTCGAATATTTCGTTGATTGAATGTTGTTGTTGTATTACGTTGATATTCAACAGTGAGAAAACTCGTTTGAATAATCAAATGAGTTTCATTTCGAGTGACATTGAATGTTGGTGATGTCGATTGAATTTGTCGTGATTGAACAACCCATGTTTTAGCATCGACAAATTCTTTTGTCGACGACCATTCAAGACGAATCAATTGAGCTGATAGAATAGTAAAACGTGCGAAACCTTCATAGACAATTGTAGATGGATCTGCAAGTGCTAAATCACTCGTTGTTGACGCAATAAAACATGAAAGAATCAGTCCAAAAAACACGACGGTAAATCCTTTCATTTTTTACGAACAAAGAACAAAAGTTTATCTATGTGTACTTTATCATCTAGCGCCACTAATCGTTGCAGTATATCATTCGTTAGTTCGATTGCCATTCGTTTTGTTTTTATTGTATATTTCTTGTTTTAAGAATGATAAAGAAACGAAATGTTGTCGTTCAAGAATAAATTCTTATTATCTCGATATGTAAATCGTTTTCTAGTCAAAAATCATTTGACATCCAATGCAATCGAAACTGTTAATAATTTCGAACAATCAAAAAACGATCAACTCAATGAATTCTTGATAAATTACGCTCGAAAACATCCAACGAAAACAACATTTTCGAAACTTTTCAATCAACTCGATTCAAATGCTAATAGACAATTACCATTTATTCTTCCCTATGAACATACCGGTCGAAAATCTCTTACGAAAACATCGGATTTACTCGATGGCATCGTCACAATTGCACATATTCTTCCATCGACAAGTCAAGTTATTCTTGCCAGTGGCTTTGCTATTCACGATGGTGGATTAATTGTCACATGTGCACATACATTCTATCAAGCAGCTCGACATCTCCATTCGAACGGGTCAAATTCCAAATCACAATCGATTCTTATCACGCACGAAGGTGAATTAATCGGCATAGCAGCTGTCGAATCACATCTTGTCATATCCGATCTTGTTCTACTCAAATTAAATCGACAACGAAAACTCACTGCATTACCGATCGATCCCTATCCTGCACCTGTTTCAACAGCACTCTTATCCTACAATTTTTCAACGGCATCACTCTCATCGACTTCGTTGCCAAGTATTTCACATTCATGGACGTCGGCTCGAGTTCTAGTCTATAAAAATCGTTGCGGCCAAGAAGCACAAACGGGAACGTATGATGAATTAAGTTCGATGATGTATTCTCACGCACCATCGAACGGTTCAAGTGGCGGTCCGATTCTCAACGCACAGACACACAGCGTCGTCGGAATCGTTCGAGGAAGTGAACTCAATTATACAAATCGAAAATGTGTCGGCTTTGCGATACCCAGTGAAGGTCTATTCGAAGCTTTCAAACTGCCCGGAATGCCCGATGGACTCTGAATACTTTTTTTTTCTTCTTTTTTTTATCACAAAGAATGAGATAAGAGTATATTTGTAATTGTTTGCACGAACTAAAAACAAAAATACAATGACAAATAAACTATCAACACCACTGTGGAGTATTGGGCTAATTTTAACATTATATTTCCTTCAAGGAGCGAATATCGGTATAGCAGCGAGTATTCCGTTGTTTCTAGTTGCACATGGGGCAACATGGAGAGATCAAGGAACATTTAATTTTTGTTTATATCCGTTTTCGTTGAAACTTCTTTGGGCACCGTTGATCGATTCGATTTATAATCGTCGTTTTGGCCGACGAAAGTCTTGGCTGATACCGATTCAATTGAGTGCCGGTGCGATATTTTTAATTCTTTCGTTTTTTATTGAATCTTTGATCGTTCAACGATATGTCATTTGGTTGGCGATTATTTTCTTCGGTATTATTTTTCTAACGGCTACACAAGATATTTGTGTCGATGGTTTGGCGATATCGTTGTTTTCAGCAACGAATATTCAATGGGCATCGACATCGCAAACTGTTGGACAAACGCTCGGTCGATTTTTTGGTTTTTCTTTTCTGTTGACATTCGAATCGGCGAATTTTACGAATCAATTCATTCGTAAACCGTTGTCAATCGAACCGAAAGATTCAGGTTTATTTACTCTCGAACATTTTATTCAATTCATAGCGAGTATATTCTTACTTTTTACTATTTGTTTAACGATATTATTTCCTGAAAACAAAGTTATAACCATCGATGAAGAAGAACGAGAAGGTCTATCTCTTCGTGAAACATATCTTTCGATTTTAAAACTCTTTAAAAAGAAATGTATTCGCGATCTCACACTTGTCTCTTTGCTTGCACCGATTGGCATGGTTGCCGTCAATTCCATGACTCGTGTACGATTGATCACGTACGTTGTTTTGCACTTAGAAAATTGAATAAATATCGTTTTCTTTTAGTCAAGGTGTACCACGTACAACATTAGCTCTTATCAGTATTCCCGTCACTATCATCTCAGCTTTCTCACCGATTCTAATTCGTCATACCGATAGGCCACTTGTTTGGTTCACACGATCCTATATACTCCTTCTAATCAGTTCGATACCATTGTCAATCTATGTGTTCTATACTCCGTCGATAATCTCTGCTGGTTATTATTATCCTGTATTGATCGTTCTATTGACATGCAATGAATTTATTATGATGCTACGATTTTCTGCACAATGCGGATTCTATGCGTCCGTTTGCGAACCACGAATAGGCGGAACTTATATGACATTGCTTGTTACTTTACATAATCTAGGATTTGCTGTTAATTCATCGATTGTTCTGTTTATTGCCGAATATTTGCCGAAGAAATATGCTTATGTAATTTCTGTGGGCGCGTGTTTGATCATCGGCTTTATTTGGCTTGTGTGTTCATTGAAAATGTTAAAACGACTGCAAGATCTACCTAAACATGAATGGTATCTCGTTGTGGAAAAAGTGAACAACGATCAATCGAATGAACATATCGAAACATTAATCGAGAGAAAAACAAGAGAATAATTTATTTGAAATTTTTCAATGGATCCCACCAGATGAATTTCGTTCGAAATTCGTCGAGTACTCGTTTAACTGTTTGATATAAACGTTGATTGGAATCGTGATGATAAGTTGAGAGTGCTCGAGCATATTGCGGAATATTATCAGACCATTTTCTTAGACATTCAAGTTCGATTTTCTTTTCAAAAACACCGTAACCAAATTCTTCTAAATACCAGGCGTTTAACATTTGTTCGTATTGATTTTCAACGGGCACACTAAAGAACGGTCGTTGTAAACTAACTGCTTCATTCATAAGCGAGAGTCCACCATTAGCAATCACACCTCTCGCATTGGCTAAATCATTGATAAAATCTTCTTCAGAAAATGTTTTCAATGTTAAATTCTCAATTGTTTCCTCCCGTCCTAATCCGTAGACAATACATTTCTCACCGAAAGCTTGTAATGTCGGAATAAGTGTCGAATCACTTTGACTTGTTTGATAGACGAGGTAATGCGAACATTGTTCGGCTGGTCGGGGTTTTGCATCGAGAATAGCTTGACGAAGAATCGGAGGTACGAGCATAGTTGTTAACCGATATTTCTCGCGAATATCTGGCTGAAAAAATCCTGTGATTATGTAGTAATTACAAAAAGGTAGTTTAGCTTTGACGAAATTCTTGTACGTATTGAAACATTTCTGATCGATTTGACATGCCGATTGAGGAATGAAACATCGTTGTACAACATGTTGATTGTCAATCGAAAGAACCGGTAGACCGTGTGCTTTACCGAATATATAAGCAAAACTATCGAAGTCACTGATAACAGCTTGTGGACGCCAGAAAATCAGACTCTGATAGTAAGTACCAAGGTTTTTCTTGAGTATATTAGGTAAACGTTGCATCGTATGTAAGACCGATGCTTTTTCATCGAAAACATTATCAACATATTGCATAGTTAAACCTTCGATTTCGATGATGTCGATCGCTGCTTGACCGTCGGTAGCGTCTGCACAACGAGGAAATCGTGTTGAAAAACTGTCGAAAAGAAATTTGTAAGCTCGATTGCTGACTACAACTTTGACATGATGTTGTTCTTTCATGAGCATTTCGAGTACAACTTTCGAACGTGTCGAATGGCCCATGCCTTCGCCAACAATGCCATACAAAATTCTCATTGTTTTCGATTGAATCGGTTCGATAAATGGTTTTATAGTTAATTGAACGATTCGATTGGCTTCGTCTGGTGTCGTTTGACTGGTTTTATCTTCGCCTAAGATTAAGGAATTTATTTTAAGATTTGTATTTTGAAATTCTTTATGAAATTGATCAGTAAATTTTGTAAATGCTATTTTCGATGTGTAACTATTAACGAATCCTTCGTTCATTTGACTGTAAACATTGATAATCGTGCCAACGAGTGATTTTTGTAGAAGAGGAATAAATTTTTGTGAAATACTCAATGTTTCAAAGAAATTCTTCGCTTCAAAACCTTGACTTTTGAAAATATTGATTTTAAATTGACCATTATCGAGTAAAATTCGAACATTGATCAATATATCTAATTTACCGAAATCATTATTGATTCGTTCGATGATTCGATCGACACTTTCCATATTGATCGATTCAAGTACCATCATTTTCGGTTCAATACCTTCATTACTCAGGTTTCTAATCAAACGATGAAGTTTAATTTCACTTTTCGAAGCAAATAAAACGCAAATATCATATTTAGCTAATTGATAAGCGATTTCTTCTTCTAATTCATAACCAGTACCAATAATTAACGCAACATGCAACGACATTTTCTTATCGAAATATGACTCGATACAGAGAACGGTATAGTGAATCATCGATAAAGATTTGTTGATGATTCAAATGTGAAGAAAGAAACTAAACTACCATTGGTAATATTTATATTTAACCTCCACAAAGATTTATTTTCATTTGTTTGTCATGCATACATTACCGATTGAAATAATTTATCGAATTTTGGATCATTTGTCTGATGAAAATATTGTGCTATCAATACGAAATGTTTGTCAACGTCTCGATGCTATTATTGACACTTCTCATCGATATAAAGTAATATATCTCGAATGCAGATCTCATTGAAAAATATTTTTGTAGACAATAACCGAATTGAAATTCAGTTTGAAAGGAATCAAAGAGGAACGGATGAAACAATTAGGAAGAACATTGCAGAATAACACCGTAACACATATTATAATTTTTTTCATCATATTTTCATTTATACGTCAATATACAGACATTGACCAATCTTGATCTTATTAACAATGAAATTGACAATCAAAGTTTATTTTATTTAACAGTTGCATTACGAAATAATGCGGTGAGAAATACAGCATTCTATTAGTAAAGGAATCAATTTATTTTAATATAGATTTTAACTCATCTTATTCTAACCAAGAATAATATTACGGCTGAAGGTGCACAATATTTAGCACAGATTCTATCTAATGATAAGACAGTATAAGAGACATATAGTTCTTCGAAATTAAATATTATACTATCGAATTTAGGCTTTGATTGAATTAAAACTTGGATACAACAAAATTGGTAATGATGGAGTAGAATATCTAGTAAAAGCATTGGAACAAAATAAAGTTAGTTAAAAAGATTCTTCTGTCTTATTATCTAAAGTCTATATAAAAATAGACACTTCAAAATCTTATTCTTTGGGAAAACAATATTGGTCCTCGAGGAGCAAAACTTTTAGCACAATTATTACAAATAAATACGGTAAAAAAAAACAGATGAATATAATCTATTCTTCTTGAGATTCATTATGATTGATGTAATAGACACTCACAGTACTTGATTTAGAAGACAATGAAATTGGTATCGAAGGAGTGAAATATTTATCACATGCTTTAGAAAATAATACAACACTCACTATACTCGATCTTTGGAAAAATAGATTTGGTGATGAAGGAATACAATATTTAACTGAAGCATTAAAAACAAATAAAGTGAGATCATTTTCTATTCATTAAATTATATAATTCTCGCTTGCAGACAATAACTTCAATCAATCTTAGGAGTGGAGATCTAAGTACAGAAATGGTTGAAAGTCTGACACCACCTTTCAAATTTTTAACTTAACTGAATCGATTGTAATTTACTTTTATACTTTGTAATTAAAAGTTTTTTTTTGGGTCACCTATCTCTATTTGAAAGATAATATGATGCTAATCTAGAAAGGATTACCTTTGCAATCTTATTGAGCACATGTGTGCTGTTGACTTGCACTGCTCAAGATAAAAATCAGATTGTATCGAATAATGATAAACGAGGTTTAGCTTGAGCATCGATTGTTGCTGATGATATTGCATTATTTAATTCAAGTTCGTTGATAACATGAATCGAACGATATGCTTGGTTTGGAGCTTTTCGAGATTCACAAGGTTTAATTGGAATGATTAATTCAACTAGTGGTCAACTCAATCAACTAGGACATATTTATACAGGAACAACTTTAGTTTAGTGTCATAAAACCAATAATTTCAAATAAAAAACATTTTATTTCGTAGTGTTATAGAATTTTTCATTAAACTTAAAAATATATACAATTTAAGATTTTTCAAATATTTATTATTCAAATAAATGTTATCACATATAAATAGAAAATCTCGATTGTAGTAGACTGAAATGAATGTGTTTATAATTGTACGAGTTTAACTGATTCGTCTGGAACGTAAATAAATGGTAGTCGACATCGTCGAATACTATTTACATTCTCATGATTGACAGTTAACTGGATCTGTTTTTGACTTAATAAACGTGCAAGAAATAGTTTATGCAAATTTTTTACGAGATACTGTCCTAAACATCTTCGAAGATGTCCATTGCCAAAACCATGATAAGCTTTGAGTGTAGCCGGTGATACTGGAGGAGCAAATCGTTCGGGACGAAAACTAAGTGCATCATTGCCCCACGAAGTTTGACTGTGATTAAGTGAGACAACATCTAACATTACCATCGTGTTTTTCGGAATGTTTACACCGCCAACTGTCATCGATTGACTGGCAAATTCGGGCACATTGAACATAAAAATCGGACACAGACGTTGACATTCGCTGAGAACTTGATCGAGATAATTTATCTTATTCAAAGATTTCAGTGTAAAATCTAAATAAATCATATATCGAAATCATATTATATAGCTATCGATAGAAATCTAACCTGGCAACTCGTTGAGTTCTTTTCGAATTGTGTCTTGCACATTTGGATGCATGCCAAGCAACAGCAATGTATACATAAAAGTGCCAGCTGTTCCATCATTCGGCGCGAGTAAACCTTCAACAATTGTATCTGTTAATTCGTCAAGTGTAATCGGCGGATTTGTTTGACTTGCGAAATGAGCGGCAATACACATATTTTCATCTCCTGCCAACGAAGTTTGACGATAAGTATCGATTATCTAAGAAGAAAAACTAATGAGAAAAAGACTATTCATCGTCAATAATAAATTTACTCTGCTGACAACTTGTCGAATACGTTTATTAAACGAATGAATTCTTTTTCGAAGTTTATATGAATTCGGCAAGAAATAATAGCCAACAATTGGTAAATTAGTCCATCGAGCATTGAATGCTTCAATCATTAATTCGCGTAGTTCATCAACTAATGAATGTAATTCATTTAAATGTTCAAAACCAGTTTCACCAAAAAATAAATAAACGGCAACATCATGAGCTAGATATTTGATATCTTCGCTTGCTATTTGATCGGATTGAAATGTATTGAAAAACTGTTCTACTGTCTGTTCGATCTGTTCATCAAAATGACGAACTTGACTTGCACCAAATGCTGTATGAAAATATTTTGTTATTCGACTACGATCATCCATAGAACGAAATCCCACACCATTGCCCATTAACATCTCAAGTGGCCAACCAAGATGAACATCACGTTCGACTTTTTTCTCATCATGTTTACTCCAAAAATCTCTAACAGCTTGTGGATGTGCTAACATTAGAGCTGGCTCTGGACCCATCCAAATACGATAAACCTGAGGACAGCCTAATTCTCTATGTAAATCATTCATAAAACGGCCATTTTCACTTGACTGAATGCGTGGCAAATCACCGAAAAATGACTTATACTCGGAACCACACACAAACTGTTCGGTACTATCATTTGATACCGATTGCCATTCACCACTTTTAGCTATTCGCTTTATCAACGATCTATAGATTTGATAAATAATATAGCTTACAACACCAAGACAAACGATTTGCAACCAAAAATTAAAAATAATAATTATACTGAGCTAAAAGTATCAACAAACAAACAGATCTGAACGTCTCTGAAATAGAAAAGAAAAATGTATTTACTTGAAAATTGAGTATAAGAAGTAAAATAGTTGCTGTATTGTCATTTGCAATTGCCGATGGTTCGCATTCATCGGATGAATTACTGTTACTGATTTCTGAATTCGATGTTGATTTAATTGATGACTCATCATCGATTCGAATCGATGAACTAAGAATTTCAATGTCAAAAATATGACATATCAAATCAGTAGCACATGTATTTTGTAAATAAACATTTCTCATATAATTTAGTAAATTAGTCATTGCCGTACGTTGTATATCTCCATTATAATTGGTGGTTTTTAAGACAGGATGAAGCATAAACTTGTATGTATCCCCTTTATATTCGATTCCAAAAAGCAAAGCAGGTAATTCATGAATAACATATTCACGTAACATTTCCAGTTCTTTTTTCTTTAAATTTCTGTTCGGATTACGAGCATGTGCATACTGTTTGCATACCTTGAAATAGTCAAATTTAAAGTTCTCAATATGAAAATGAACAATGATTATTTTACTTCATCGATCAATGGTAACGATTTCGTTTGATTATCATTGATAAATTGTCGAATGTGTCCAATTTTTGAATCATAATCACAGGATATGATCATGTCATTCCAACAGATGACTTTGATTTTCTCACAATCATTCAATGCCAGTTCATCCAAGGCTTCAGTAAAAAAGCTAGCAATTTTTGTACCTAATGATTTGGCTGTTTTCAATGAATTTTGCTCATTCTTATGTTCGAATACGGCAACATTATATTTTTGAATTTCATCAGCAATAAGAATAAGAATCCGTGATGATCGAGTTTTTTCACAAGCGTATGTCAAAATAAGCCGTGCAAATGAAACAGCGTTTGATTTTTCTGATAATAGCGGACGAAATTGAGATGGACTGATTGTAATGCATAAAAAATCGTCCATATTATTGTCATTTTCAAGTATGGAATTTTGCCACGGGTGATTGGTGATCATGATTATCAGAGGCTGTTATTAAATTTTTAAATTGACACAATAATTGAAATGAATGATATGACATAAGATATTTCGCTGCTTTAATAGTTACCTAGCTGACTCATTGTACGATTACTTCCTGCTTGGAATATTTTTCAAGATACATTTCTCTTACGCAAATACCTATGATTCAACAAGATTTTTTTTCTCTGAAAGAACTGTAAGTGGTAGGCAAATATTGATTGTTAATCAAGATGAGTAATTCAGGAAGTATGACATTACATTACAAACCTACTTCCGTTTGGAAAAAATATCGTGCACATAAATGAATTTATATATATATATATGCAAAATAAAAACATGATAAGCGCGCAATTTTCATTTCAATTAAGCGGTCTTCATGGAGGATAAGGAAAGCAATCCTAAAGGTAGAGTCACTGAATATCTTGATACAGCTGTTAATAAAACTAATTTGTTTTGATTTTTTTGCTCTACAGAGGGTGTTGCAACAACATACTGTCGTATATTGAATGTGGCCGATGGGATTTCATTACCTGCTGTTCAACTCAAAGACGGCAGTACAGTACAAACGGGAACTGTAGCTGCTATGCTAAAAAACATCGAACGTTTCAATAATGGTGAGAGTAAGGAAACTGATGAAGCCACAATCGAACTTGAACGATGTGTACCTGTCCTTATTCGTGTTGGTCTTTTTCAATTGTTTACACCTGATGAATGGATCAATAACAATGGCCTACCTGACAATCCTGGCCGTCAATTTGTTGGCCGATTGGCTAAAAAAATGTTAAACGAACAATCATCATGAACCTTTTGTGTACTATTTTTAAATAATCAAGAATAAATGATAGAACAAACGAGATCTCTACTCATGAACTCCTAATTTTTGAAGGTTATGTACACATAAAATTGTTCTTGTAAGCATGCGCGTGAAAACATTTCTCCATATTAGAATTACCAGAAAATTTTAAAGCCTTATTTAACTTAATGGCGTTCGACTTCCATTAAATTCGAAATTACAATTTATGTAGTACTAAAAGTCGTTTCTTACATGGCAAATAGTTTATTCGAGATTAAAAAAGAAATAAATATATAATATACCGTGAAAAAATGAACTATTTCGATGCAATAATACCTATAGCAGGCGCATATTGAACAAAATCATCATAAAATTGTCTTTCCTGAATTTTCGGATCACTTTCCATAGGCACCCACTTAAAAGTCTTAAAGCCAGCTTCTTTGAATACTTGCTCATAGGTTTCTGACGAAAGATAATATGTTACATATGAAAATGAACTTCCGTCTTTATCGTTAAAGTGTGTGTACTTCACTTCAGCTCCGTCAGATAATTCTCCATTTATCAAATTTGCTTCACGAATAAACGCATATTTGCGATGTTTATCTGTATTGTACGTACTTGCATCACCACAAACATTGGTAATAACAGCAAAAAATGTTTGACCATCAACTAATTGTTCATTGGCAACAGTCACCATTCGTTTGAGTTCATCACGTGTTCGAGCAAAATTCAATAGATAAAAAGCTGTGACAATGTCATATTTTTTATCCCGAACAGTGAGCACTTGAACATCGGCTACTTCGTACGTGATTCCAAGTGGTTCAGCTTGTTCTTTTGCTCGTGCAATATCGATCATTCCTTGACTAATATCCACACCGACAACTTCATCAGCACCTAATTGCGCTTTTAACTTTCCTAAAAGATTAAAATTTACAAATATTTTGTAGCGACCATGAAAAATATATACGTGTGTAATGTCCATCGCCACAAGCAAGATCGAGAACGCGTTTTCCTGTAAGAATAGTATTGAAACAATTCATTTTCATTTCTCGATCTCGACAAAGAACAGGTAACAACATTTTATGAAGAAACGTATAATATTCAACATCAACACGAAAACTATCTTTCTTAGCTTCGACATATTCGGAGGCACAATTGTCGTATTGAGCCATGATTTATTCGCGATTGACTATAACAAGAATCGTATATGTCAGAGATTTATAAAGACGCGAATGATCATATGACCTTTTTTTCTAATATATACATGAATGGTTTGATTCATTTTCACGTTTTTTGTCAGTTCCTTTTTCGAGAAGTAGTCAATATTGAAATAACTTTATTTTTGTTGGAAAAAAATAAAAGCCAACTTTACCTCTATCGAATAAATCATTTCATTATTATATTACCTACTTCCTTTTCCTCCGGATATAGTTACCTGAGACGAAGGCGTTTATTTTTCTATACTTTTTATAACACATCTTCTGATGCACAGAGCAACTTTTTTTCCAAATAAAACTTCCGCCGAATTAGTCATAAAATATGACGCACACATCATATTACTTGCGTTGTTTTTTTCCGTGTGGTCAATGTGCATATATATATATATATATATGTATGTAAAATATTTCTATACATTCACATCATACACTACATTCGTTTGCTACTTCCTCATAAGTACTAGAAAAACATGCAATATTCCGCACCAAATTATGGGATAAAGCCGTCACCTACGCCGACTAATACACAATCAGCCAAACGAAAAATTTATATTTGCATAGGTATTTCTGTTGGAATATTTGTACTTCTCTGTGTTCTTGGTCTTGGCTTGGGTCTTGGATTAGGTCTTAAGAAAAGCAATTCGTCGCCGAATTCAGATACGTGCGATGCAAGAACAGCTAAATGTGGCTGTCCATCAGTTCAGCCTTCGACTTCGTCCCGTATTGTCAATGGAACTCTAGCTACAGCAAATAGTTGGCCATGGATGGTCGCAATCTATGTTAGCAATGGTAAATTTTGTGGTGGCACACTTATCACATATGAACATATACTTACTGCTGCACATTGTGTATTCGATGTTAACAACACTGATATAATTGTTTATGCAGGTATTCAAAAGCTTTCAGATCGACAAAATGGTCAAGTACGTAATATTTCAACAATCACTGTTCATCCAAATTATGATGACACTATAAAAGTAAATGATTTGGCAGTGCTCAAATTATCATCACCATTGAGTCAGAGTACAAAAGTAGGCTTATGCTGTTTGTCAACAAGTTTATCACCAACTATTGGAGATTCTGCTACTTTTATTGGATGGGGACGAACATCAGCCAATTCAACATTTTCTGATGATCTGTTACAAGCTAAGACGGAAGTTGTTAATTCGTCCTATTGCAGTTATGCACCATTAACTTCTAATCAAATATGTACTGGAAATACAGGTAGTATTGCATGCTATGGTGAAAGTGGCAGCCCTCTCATGATGAAATTGAATAATTATTGGACATGTGTTGGTGTTGTTAACATGGGATTGTTGACTTGCGATTCTTATTTCGTTTTCACACGAGTATCCCCGTATGATTCATTTATTTACAATGCTACATCACTTTAGTGAAAACAATCATGACTTATTTTCTTTACAGTTTTCTTTTAAATTTCTCAATATTTTTATTTTAAGAAACAAAACAAGGGAATGATAAAATAATAACTATAATAAATTGTATTATACCCATTGCGGGAGCGCATGTATCAATACTAAAGTAAAATATAAATAATATTAATTAACGCTATATAAAGAGTATTGCAGTATTTTGCAGAGAAAATAAATAGAAAGATATTATTTTTATTATTATCATCATCATATCACATAATCTATCAGATCTGTTTAAGCAAGCTTTTCGAGATTCCCAAGATTTAACAGGAATAATTAATTCAATTAGTGGTCAACTCTATCAACTAGAACATATTTATGCAGGAACAACTTTATCATATTTGTAGAGGAAATAAAATCATGACTTCGATCGATCTTTGACCTTAAAACTCAATTCATTATCGAAGTACAAATAAAGAGACTTTTATTTATTTTGACTAGAAAGTCGATCGAAGAAAAGAAAATATACTTTACTACCCGACAGTCAATATAAAAATAAAATATTTTTCTTTTGTAATTCTCAATTTTGTGTTCTGCATGTCTGAGATAAGAATCAAACTAGAAACTTGTATAATTATTCTACTCGCCATTCTAAATAACTTTGAAGCTGTCCAACTGGGTTACATAAAAAATATAGCTTTCTCAGCATCGAATGGTATTGATACTTCAGCAAATGGATCATGCATGAATTGTGTTTGCGCTATGATGTTAACTAATGATATAGTAGCTGTTAATTGTTGGCACCAAGAGATCTGTACTTTTTATTCAAATTACACACTACCTTATGTACTTACTAATGAAATGAATTCGACTTTTTATTTTCGTGAACTTCCTACAGAAGAGCAAACAAGTGCGTTTTCCATAGTTTTATTTTGAAATATATCGAAACTTGTTCTTATAGATACAACACGATCATGTACAAATGCCACTTTTTTGATAAATACTGATAGTCCTCACAACGATATAGATTCAATGATAATATCGACTGTAGACGACTGTTGTAGCTGGTGCTTGACACATCCTTCATGCTATGCATTTGCATGGATTTGGACTAACAGTTCACAACCAAATAAATCAAAATGTTATCGAAAATATCAAGTTGCCTCATCATCACCTGCTACTGAAATAACTTATGGATATTTCTGATGTAAGGACATTTATTCAATAAAATCTCAACAATCATTAGACTGTATGTCATATTGCTGAGTTGCTTTATATAATTTCGAATAGAAGCCATTCTGTTCTAAGAGTTTTTCATGTCGACCTTGTTCTTGGACGGTGCCATCTTCGACGACAACAATTTTCTCGCTATTTTGTATTGTTGTCAATCGATGTGCGATTGTTAAACACGTTCGTTGCTGTCGAGCATTGTCAATCGCTTCTTGTACGATCTTAAAATTAAATATTTTCATTTTTGTTTTTATTTGCAATAGATCGAAGATCTTACGCGTTCAGTTTGATTGTCCAGAGCTGACGTTGCTTCATCGAGTAGGAGAATTTTCGGCTTTAATAACAAAGCTCGAGCAATAGCTATGCGTTGTTTTTGTCCGCCACTAAGTTTCAGATTTCCTGATGAGCCACAATTCGTTTCATATCCCTACGAGACGAGAAGAAAAAAAAACAAAATGAACGTTAAATCCATCGGTCGTTTTTACATTTGGAAATTGAACGATTGTTTCGTGAATATTTGCTTGTTGAGCAACTTGATAGATTTCCTCGATGGACACATTTCGATCGTGTATTCCGTAGGATATATTTTCAGCTATACTTCGATCGAATAAAGTCGGCTCCTGTTGAACGAAACCGATTAGTGAACGAAACCATTTGACATCCAATGTTCGTATATCATGATTGTCGAGCAATATTTGACCATTTGTACATTGATAAAAACGTAATAATAGAGAGACAACTGTACTTTTCCTATTTTAAATGGGATTTTCAACGAATTTTGATTCTAAAAATTATAATTACCCTGATCCAGATGAACCAACTAGAGCTGTTGTTTGATCTTTTAAACAAGTTAAATTAAATTTCTTTAAGATTCGACGATTTGTCTGCGTTGAATATGCAAAATCAACATTACGAAATTCGATATTTCCTTCAACATGATCCTAACAAACAAAGATTTATTCAATATCTAAATTTCAATCTTTCAACATACTAATTTAACACCTTGATCTATTGACGAAGCCTGTTTACAAATTGTTAGAATCCGTTTGGCTGCATTTTTCGCTTGATTATAATCCGGCATAACAGCCGTACTTCGTCCGATAGACATCGATGCAAAATTAATAACAATAAAAACTCGAAATACTTCAGCGAATGTCATATCGCCCGATTCGACCAATTTAGCTCCGTAACTAAAAGCTGTGACATGAATAAAATATAGAAATGAATTAGCTATGGCTTTGCCAATGGCTTGTACAGGAATTTTGCATAGTTGTTGTCTAGAAATGTAAGAGTAATCATATCGAAATATTTATCATTGAATTATACTTGAAATCTCTGTTAAATAGATCTTGATATTGTTCGATGAACTTTCGTTCTTGATTTAGAATAACAACTGTACGGATATTTTGTAGAATTTCAATAGTTAACTGTTAAGAGAAATGAAATTCTAAATCGAGTTCGTATAGGATAAACATACTCGTCCACCTTGTTCAGCAAATGATTTGGTTATTTTCGATTGATCAGCTTTTGTTTGTGTTCGTCCTTGTAGGTAACCCGAAAGGATTAATAACGGCGTAAAACATAGAACAACCAATGTCAATTTCCAACCAGCCATAAATGAAATAACCAGTGCGAATATAAGTGCACCCATTGAACAAAACAGAATATTCAATCGTGTTATTGTTAAATTCTATTAAAAAATAGATAAGAAAAAACAAATTCGCATTCGGTTAATTCGAATTACTTTCAACGCAACTGTATCACTCGAAAGTCGACTATTCAATGAAGCTATATTATTAGTTTCATCATCGAACCAACTAATTTCTTGTTTTAAAATCGATTCAAATGTTAATAAACGCATTCGTAATGTTAATGCTTCGCCGGCTTTGCTAAATATGATCGTACTTAAACATTGTACAATGCCACCGAATGCATAAATACCGAAAATACTCAATGATAGATCACGTGTTTCAGTCGATTGAACATCAAGATTGGGATTAGCTAACAGACCGTATATCATCGAATAAACAAAAGCAACAGCTGGCTCGATACCACCGTATAAAAATGCACATAAACAACCGACTATAAGTGAATATTTTTCCTTGGAATTGTATTTAAGTAGATCGAGAAAAAGACTTCGTTGCTTTTTTTTATCTTTTATTTGTTCTTCCGTTGGCATTTGCTGAGAGTTTGATGATGATGATATTTGTTTTCTCAATGAACTCATCGATTGATCCGATGGAATCTCATTTTGTTTTGTTTCTTCATCACAAGATTCAGCACATAATGTTCGATAGATTCCATTTTCAATCGTCATCAATTCCTCATGTTTGCCTTGTTCGATAAGATTTCCTCGGTTGAAGACTAGTATTAAATCAGCATGTCGAATCGAACTCATTCGATGTGCGACTATAATCGTCGTTCGATTTGATATGACGTTATTCAATGCAGTTTGAACAATCTTTGCATTTCGATTGTCTAATGCTGATGTGGCTTCATCGAGTATTAAGATTTTCGGATTGGATATGATTGCACGAGCGATAGCTATGCGTTGTTTCTGTCCTCCGCTTAACATTGTCTTTGCCGATGTTTGATAACCTTGAGGTAGATCTAAAATAAATTGATGTGCATTGGCCAATTTAGCTGCTTGTTCGATTTCGTTCTGAAATTTGAATTTTTCGTTTTGTTTTTAAGAAAAGACAAATTTTTTACATATGTTGCATCGAGTTTTCCCATTCGAATATTATCTTCAATCGTACCAGCGAATAGGACTGGTTCTTGTCCAACATATCCGATATTCGATCGTAGCCAATGAATATTCAATTGACGAATATCTTGACTGTCAATTCGAACCTAAATGAAGTTTTATTGGAGAGTTTTGAAGAGAAAATAATTATACTTGGCCGAGATCAGGATCGTACAAACGAGTTATCAATGATAATATCGTACTTTCTATAGGAAAATATTTTAATAGATGTTTTTTTATTTTCATTCGAATTTCTCTATCTACTTCCGCATCCGGAATGTCCGACAAGCGCGACTGTTTTTCCATTTGGAATTGTAAAATTTGTATTTTCAAGAATCTAATGATGATTTTTAAATTCAAAAATTGTAAATTCAAAAACAAACGAACTGTTTGCTCGGGCCGGGCGGGATAACGAAAAGCAACATTTCGAAATTGAATATCGCCTTTTAATAATGACGGTTTCACGCCTTCGTTCAATTTCGATGCATCAATTTTCGATTTCTAATTATTCAGAAAAAGATTTATTTTATTCATATCATGATTTTTATTACTTTCGAAATCAATTGAAAAATAGTTGAACTCGACGCGGTTGCATCAGCAAATTTCTCTAAACTCGGTATCAATTGACTCAAACACCAAGTTGTATTTAAACACGCAATAAATATCTAAATAAATTTTCGAACGAAATCTATTTCATTTTTGTTTCAATTATTTACAACAACAAGTCGACCGGCTGAATAAGCTCGACATTCAGTTTTAATTAAATATTGACCGTACCAAAGTGCAGCTGCGAAAACAAGACCCATGAATAAATTGGAAAATATTTGACATAAACCTTGAACAAGACTTTTTCGTAGGCCAATCATTGGAATTTCAGTTAGACTATTTGCATATCGTTTCTGTTCTTTATCTTGTCCGTTGAAAGCTACGATCGTTCGTATCGTTGTGAATACTTCGAGAACGATTGTATTCGATTTTGCATAAGCTTGAATTTGTTTTCGAGCATATTTTATTGAGAATTTAATTGTTAAATTAAACATAAGAATAACAAATGGAGAAATCGATAGAATAACTAATGTTAATTTCCAACCTTTGACAAGTGAAAACGCCATACAACCGATCATTCGAGCTAATAGCGAAAGAAAATCCGCTGCTTTATCTCCAATACCTTCTTTAATTTTTAATAGATCATCTGTTAACATATTTAGTAATTTGCCTTTATCATTGAGCGTATCGAAATACGTCATTTCTTGATAGATTATATTTTCAAATAATCGATATCTAAATGTCAATTTTCAAGATGAATTTTTTTGGAAAGACAAACACTTATAACGAACCGTATTCGACGTATTTGTCGTTCAGCTGCGACCATATATGCGGCGAAGGCAATACTATAGAAGAGAATACTCAGGAATCCAAAGAGAACATACCATTTAATAACATTTTCAATAGATTGAATCGGACTTGTCGCATTATCAGGTACGTCAAATCCGCCGTTTTCACACGAAATATGAGATAAATTTTGAAGATTCATACTTTCGATATATTTTAATTTGCCATAGTTAACAAGTGCATCGGTTACTTGTTGATAGATAAAAAGTAGCAAAGGAAAACAAGCACCACTTGCCAATGAACCAAATGTACCAATACTGAGCAGACAAACATCGAGTTTATCGGCAAATTTGTACTAGAATTAGCATTAATATAAAATTCGAGATGTTTATTTAGTTAATACACTTACTATTTTTAATGTTTGAAACTTTTGAATAAATGTCGAATTCGATTTCATGTTTTACAATACTGACGAAAGAAATAACTTCGTTTCGTGTTCTTTTATTTTTACAAGTGTAGTATTCGAATGACAAGAGCAAACATGGGAAGTGTATGACGCATATGTGTCAATAACTGACTTTAGAAAAGGAACTGATTTTTTTTCGGCGATCAAAATGTACGTATAAATAGCTGATTGGATGTTTGAGAGTGAGAAAAAAAAATGGACTTTTATTACAATGAAAATGCACAAACATTTCTCGAAAAATTATCTTCGGAATGGAAAATGAATTTAAATACGGAAGATTTTGCTCGAAACATGGACAATCATGATCCATTAAGAAATATTCGACAGGAATTTTCTTATCCAAAAACGAAGGCATTACCTTACGGTTTGTACAGATAAAACTAAATCAATGAGTATGAATGTATTTCTATTTCATAGTTGATAAAAATCAAGTTCAAACATCAGGTGAATGCGTATATTTATGCGGTCAATCACTTGGTCTAATGCCCGTGCGAACTAAAGAAGCCGTGAATGCTTTTTTGAACGATTGGGCTACACTGTATGATGAGTCGATGAACTTAAAATAACCAGAAAACGAAATATTTTCTTTCTTAGAGGAGTTTACGGACATTTTACAGGATCAAATCCATGGGCAGAATGTGATAAACCTTGTCTACCAACGATGAGCTCATTAGTTGGTGGTAATCTCAACGAAGTAGCTGTCATGAATCAGCTATCATCTAATCTTCATTTTATGATGGTAGGAAAACAATAAATAAAAAGAAAATTTAGTAAATTGGCATTGTTTTTAATTTAAATAAGACAACATTCTATCGACCAAAAGGCAAACGTTGCAAAATTCTTCACGAGGAACACGCGTTTCCAAGTGATCAATATGCGATTAATTCTCAACTTCGTCTTCACGGATACGATCCTGAACGAAACAAAATCGTTATCAAATCACGAGATGTTCGTAGAGATTTTTATTTTCAATAATTGTAAACAATTAATTTTCTAATATCAAGGGTGAAGATTGCATACGAACTGAAGATATCATCGAAATACTTCGTCGAGAAGGTCAATCAATAGCTCTTGTAATGATCGGCGGAATACATTATTACACCGGGCAATTATTCGATATCGAAACAATAACACGTGTTGCTCATGAAGAAGTCTGTTTGAATGTCTGTATGAAATTTGACTGTTTTTTTTTGTTCTCAGGGTTGTCTGGTTGGCTGGGATTTAGCGCATGCTGTCGGCAATGTGCCATTGAAATTGCATGATTGGCAAGTGGATTTTGCTGTTTGGTGCACATATAAAGTATTTTAGCGATTTCAATTGAAATGAAGTCTATTGTTTCTTTGTTTTTGAAAGTATTTGAATAGTGGAGCGGGATCGATTGGTGGAATATTTGTGCATTCGAAGCATTTGAAGAATGACCATTTGAATAGATTGGATGGATGGTGGGGTAATCGAGATTCAACACGATTTCAAATGTTCGACGGTAGGAAAATGATTGATTTATTTGAGTTTATGAATTATTTTCGTAGATATCGATCGAGATGAAACTGCTAATGGCTTTCGTGTTAGTAATCCATCAATTCATCAATGTGCTGCGCTTGCAGCCAGTTTAGAAGTAGAAAAAAATATTTTTTTTTAATCGATAATTTGATTTATTTTCTTGTGAACAGATTTTTGAAAAAGTTGGAATCAACCAAATTCGTTCGAAATCAATTATTCTCACTCAATATCTGCAGTATCTGATCGAAGATCAACTTCCAGGTAGATGCCGAATATATACGATAGTTTATGCATAAACTCTTGTTCTAGATCAAATGATTTTGTTGACACCTATCGAATCACGAAATCGTGGTGCGCAATTATCATTTCGACCGATTCATACTACTGCACAAGAAATTCATGATGAATTAATTAAATTCGCTGTTCTTGTATGTCGAATAAAAAAAAATCTACAAAACATTTTTATCCATCATTTATTTTAGATCGACATTCGAAATGATATCATTCGAATTGCACCTGCTCCTTTATACAACAGCTTTGATGATGTTTATCGATTTGTAATCTTACTCAAAGGAGTCATACGAAAGTTAACATCAGCCTATTTCTATGATCAATCAATTGCTAAAACTATCTAGTTCTTTTTTGTTTAAATAATTGATCTATATTTCAAATAAAGCAAATTTTCAAACATAATCTATAAACTAAACTATTTCGTATATTTTGAGAGACGATACGAGAAAAGCATCTCTCGATATATGAAACGAACATACATCAAATGTAAAATGTTCAGTATAAATTTTTCAATGTCAGTAATTTTTTTTTTCAGTAAAAATTATTCGATATATTACTAAATTTTTGCAGTTAATTAGTGAACATTTACAATATAAACCACTGAACAAGTAGATACAAGCCTATGAAAATCGAAGAAAATGAACATTGCAGCTATATGTAATATAAATACCCTATAGTCGAAGTTCTTTTGGCATGCGCAGGTCAAGAAAGACAAAAAAAAGTTCGACTATAGTAGCTCTTGAATTTCATCTAATACATGAAGTCACGAAAGTAAATACAATTTTATGTTTTCAAGTAGTAAAAAAAGAAACGGAACTGACAAATATATGCTTCCTAAAATGATTTCTACGTTGGTAAATAATGCGTCAGTGTTCTTTTCATGTTCTAAAAAATCAGCACCGATTACCTGACTTTTATTAGCCGTTGGCGTACAATATATGTGTTTTTAACTTTTAAAAACGCTTGTTTTTTTCGCCGAATGATCATGTTTGTTCATACAGATTTCAACATTGAGTCATTTCCTTTTCGTATGAGTCACTCGAATCTATAAAAGGAGAGTTTTTTTTATGAAACAGTCTGACAAAATGGAAACAATTCTATCATATCGTGATGCTGAACGGCTTGATCAACTCACACGTATATTTACTCAAAAACAACAAGAAACAAAATTTTGGCGTTCCTATTTTCAAAATCTTACGAAAAATATTGTTGTATTCTATCAAAATACAATTGACATCTTCTCGGCTGATATTCAATTCGATAACGAACAATTTCGAGCTCCTCAATCGACTTCTATTCACGGAAATTTACATACTAGTCAATTTATTTGCTATTTCAATGATCTAACTCATGAATATATTATTAAATTAAAAATCTTTAAGAAAACATTCGGTTCAATTATGTACGATTTGAAACGTTTGGCAACTAATCTTGCATTGATTGCATATTGTCAAGGTTTCAATGATGTGGATATGATCGAAATTATTGAAACATTCTCTCGACAATATATACAAACCATATTAGCAATCGATAATACAAATGTACGAAAAGTGAACTATTCTGATAAATCAGATTTAATTGCAGATTTTCAATGTATCGATTGGGAAACAATTGATACGATCAATGAATTGATAGTTCTTGCCGAACAATTAGCAATTGCTACTGTTCATTTACATTGTCAAATTAGTTTACCAATGATTCAACTGACTGTTAAATCATCTGATCAACAAGAAAAACTGATCAATGAAATTCGTCTATTTGCAATGACATATGTCGATATTGTTGAACGTGATTATCGATTATTTTTCAAGTATTTTCGAAATCCAACTGCATTGAAAATTGTTAGCATACCACGTTTGTTAACCAGCATTCGTCAAGAGAAAATCTTGATTGTTGGCGGAGGTATTGGTAGTATGGCTACTGCATTGAGTTTTGCTCGAGCTGGTATTCGAGTAACACTAGTTGAAAGAAATCGAACATTTAATGAAGTCGGCGCTGGCATGCAGTTAGCGCCAAATTGTAGTCGAATACTCGATCAACTCGGTGTTCTTCGACAAGTACAAGCAAATGCCGTTTTTCCAAAGCAAATCGTTTGGATGGATGCGCTGACCGGTGAACGGCTAACTTGCATTGATTTAGGCACGAAATTTCTCGAGACATTTCAATATCCGTATATGGTCGTGCATCGAGCTGATCTTTTACAAGCACTTTATCAAGAATGTTTAACATCTGGCTTAGTCACAATGGAAACCGATCGTAAAGTTGTAAATATCGATGAACGAATCGATTCAATGATGGTTCAATGTGCCGACGGTACGCGTTATCAATGTAAAATGGTCATCGGAGCCGATGGTCTTTGGTCAACAACAAGAAAATTTGTTTGTGATGACGGTGCACCGATTAGTGTCGGATATGTAACATATCGTGGCACGGTTGGAATTGATCAAGTGTCAGAAGAAGCTGGATTAGAGAATGTACAATTTTGGATTGGACCAAATATGCATTTGGTACAGTATCCAATTCGACGAGGTGAATTATTTAATCAGGCAGCTGTTTTCAAATCGGATCGATTGCCCGATGAAACAGATCAATGGGGAACGAAAGAAGAGCTCAATCAACGGTTCGGTATCGGCTGTCAACATGTAAAAAATGCGTTGAATCTATTGCAGACGAATTTTCGATGGCCTGTTTATGAGTTAGTCATGTTTTTTTTTAAATGATACTTCATTTTGAGATTATTTTCTAGTCGTGAACCATTGAAAAAGTGGAGTCGTGCTCGATTAGTTCTATTAGGTGATGCAGCTCATCCAATGTTGCAATACGCTGCACAAGGTGCTGCTCAAGCTCTCGAAGATGCTCATGCACTTGTTCAAGCGTATAAAAGACACGGTTTGTCGAATGTTGACGCTGTTTTCAATGAATACGAACAGGAAAGAATACCTCGATCATCTCAAGTTGTTCAGTTCGCACGTAGCATCGGCGAATTTGCACATTACGATGGTCCGAGAAAATTAGTTCGTGATGCTATGTTACGCATGCGCGATATAAATAATTACGAGTTTTTGCATTGGTTATATGGAAATAAAAATCAATAAAATTTATTAGAATAAAATAATGTTTTATGTGAAATTATTTTCCATGATCGAAAAACTTTAGTAGTTAAATCTTGTTGATGAGAAAAAAAAGAGGAAGAAGAAGAAAAAGATTAAATGTCAGTTTTGTGGATCTACTCGATGAAGTACTTGTCGATCTACTCGATGAAGTGCTTGTCGATGTGCTCGATGAAATGCTTGTCGATGTGCTCGATGAAATGTTTGTCGATTGTATAAGTAGAAATCGATTGAGTTCTTCAGCAACCAAACTTTGCATATGTGATGTTAAATGATATTCATCACAGAACATCCGTTGAGTAGCGTTTGAACATAGGGTTTGAATAGTTGAATTATTTATTGAATCCCAACAACTATTTAAATTTTCAAAACCATAATTTTCGTAATTATCCATGATATTTGAAATGAATGTATAGCTATCAAATAATCGAACGTTTAATTTAGTTGTTGAAGATGAATAATTTTGAGAAAATTTTTCAGATAAGATTTTATTATGATCAATATAGAGATATTTCGTTCCATTCGTTTCAGACTTATTTCGAAATGCTGGGAATCGATCGAATGGTGGTTCATTAATAATAACGAAATTTTGTCCACCAAAAGTAATCAACAGATCCAAACAATCGAATATACTCTGAACAGTATCCGATGTGGTCAAGGTTTTATTAAAATAATAATTATTCGTACCCGACCAAATAATGTAAAGAGTTCGATTGAAATCAATAGTTGTATTGCTTGTTGAATTTTTGTATTGTTCAATTTGTTGTCGTACACCAGGCGATTTGGTTTGATTTCGAATAGCATAATTTGCTATTAAATTTGGATTACGACTCATAAAACCTTGAGCAAGTCGATTGTCTGTCGTTGCACTACCACAAGAATAATCTTTTAAAGTTGCATTTACCAGAAATGTCTGAGTAAATATTTGATTCCATAAGAGACCATCTGCGAAACCACCATTGTCATTGAAAGGTGGAACTGGTGGCCAAGTTTGATTTGATAATATATAAGCTGTTCCGGAATCAGTCGTCGAATCTCCAAATGTAACTACCGTTTTGTAAGATAATACATCTTTAAAAACAAAATGTCTTTTACAGTCTCAACGAAAAGAAATAAACCTACTTGCATATGTTGTTTGTGTCCAACAAAATAAAACTACACATAAGCGAAGTTTATGGGTAACTGTTGTCATTCTGTAAAGTGAGTAAATGGCTTACGATTATATTCGTGCACTAGTTGATATATGAATAAAAAAGGAACTAAAAACTATATTACTTTCGTTCTTCGGTAAATAGACATTCTGTATCAATGAAATATGTTAAACGTGAATAATAAATGATTTTATTTAGAAAATATTTTGAAATACAAAAAAAACAAAAATAATAATATTAGAAATTTTAAATGATGTTTGTAATTTTGCATGATTACATAGATTGGTTTGACAACATTTTAGCTCAGCTCCTTCAATGTCACTTTCTTTGCACCATTGAGATACATCACGATCTACCACCGTTAATATACTTGATTTCTATATGATTTAAAAATATTTTGTTAGAAATTATAGAATATAATTGACTTACTCTACAATAATATCCTTGATTAGCAGGCACTGTTATTTGTGATATTCCATTTGAGTTAAATGGATCATCACAGTTTATGCATTGAAAACAGGTCAAGTTTGCATTCGTTTGACTCGATACTAAAAAATCTTGAATTTATTCTCATTTCAATCATGAACCGATTTGTTTACCTTTAACAATAAAAAATATCAAGATAAGAAGATAAATTTTACCGATAAACATTATGCTCATAGTGTTTTTTTTTATAAATTTAATTATACTAACGAGTGAAAAAGAGTGATTTTTTGATTTTATAGAAGCAGTTTATTGCGATTGAGTTCCTCTTTTTTTCGTCGAAATATGATTACTGCTTAAATAAATACAATGTTTTTATCACCCTTGCCGATAACGATTTAATATGATATTTAGTTCCGTTTTTAACATCATATAATCAGAACGAAATCAAACATGTTCTTCTGAGTCAGAATAAATAAATACTCGCGAATATGATCCTCTGCTTTTTACGGGCATACTTAATTGAGAGAAATATTGAGTTTGTTCTAGATTCAAATGTTATTTGCAAAGTTAATTTTTTGTTTAATTCAATGTTTCGGTGCTCTATCAACGCCTGTAATTCGAAGTAATTTACAATAGAATAGTTTGAATATTCGTTTATCGTATTAATTTAGGTGCATCGACAAAGCCAGAACAATATGAATTCTATCGAAATCCAAATCTAACGCTGCCACATGTCGATCAAAAATTAAAATATTTCATTGCAAGTAAACTGGAATCATTAGCAAATACAATGAACGAAGGTAAAATAATTCAACCAGCCGAAGTCGGACCAGGCCAAGGCGATCGTTTTCAAGTACTGGCAGTTTCAAATTCCGAGCGTATTATTCGAATTCGTGGAAGTCAAACCGACGGTCGTCTGACAATAATGGAAGGCGAAATTTTAATTGGTGAAAGTCCTCCCATGCATATTCATCATCGAGAGGATGAATATTTTCATGTTCTATCTGGGGAAATTGAATTTCAAATCGGTGATGATATTATATATGGTAAAACAGGCACGTGGGTTTATGCACCACGTTATATCAAACATTCATTTCGAAATGTTAATTCGACGGGTGCTCGATTAGAATACGTATTTCAACCAGCGGGAATCGAATATTATTTTGAAGAAGTTAGCAAAGTTATTGTTGCTCAAGCACCTGATTGGGAAGCTCAAGCAGCAGCTGTTGCTGCTAAATACGGAATTGAATTAGTAGGAAAGCCCAATTGGAATGGCTAATTGAATAGAAATACCAATGACTCATTTTTCGTTTTTTTTCTTTTTTAAATAAACATATTATTGCGATTGGTATATCTTCAAAACCACACACTTAAAATAACTTAATAACATTTGAAGAATATGGACTTTTTTCTGTTTTTATATATAGATTGTGTCAATATAAAAATCTTACGGTAAGAAGCATGTTATGTTAAGTGGGTAAACAGTTTCTACTGAATTAGAAAAAAGGAAGTATATAAAAACAAATATTTATTTTAAATCATATACTCCGCGAAAATAGAATCCCGTGCGTCATTTATTGAAAGCTATAAATTGATCAGCAGAGTGAAGAATAAGTAGTATAGTAGTTGAAAGAGTTCATCGAAATTCTGCCAAAAATGAATACATACAAATTCGTTCTAATTCTTTTATTGGCTGATATTACTTGTAAGTGTATTATTGTTGTTATTGTTTTTTAATTCATGATTCTAAAACAAAAATTCATTGATAGTTTGCGATCACGGAGGATATGCGATTACTAAACCAAACGAAGGTACACGTGTTCATATACTACCCTATCCAAATGCGATCTATAGAATAATTGTACGTGGAAATCAAACAAATGACAAATTTACAATTATCGAAGGACTTGTTTATGCTGGTGAAGGTGCTGGAAATCACATTCATGCGAATGAAGATGAAACATTTTTTATTGTCAATGGCACAATGCAGTTTTATGTCAACGGTGATCAGTTTTGTGCAAGTGCTGGTACAACTGTTTATATTCCGAGAAATGCGACTCAATCCGTTCGAAATGTTAACTCAAAACCAGTTCATATACAAATAACATTTGCACCGTCGGGCATTGAAAAGTATCTCGAAGAAATTACTCCGATCTATGATACACAGCCAGTTAATACGACAGAAGCAACGCAAATTGCATTGAAATATGGAATTACGAACTTAGATCCGGTCAATTGGACAGATCTTGGTTGTGTTAGTGATTGCAGTATTTATATCAAGCCATCGATTTATTTACTAGTTTTGTTTTTACTCTTTCAAAATAATTAAACTAAAGAATTTTTCGTTTTTTTTACAAATAAACAATAAAATGTATGACAAAAAAGTGAAATTGTCGTTGCATTTGGTTTTCTTTTTCTTATGCGATAATAATGAAATGAGAAGACGAATGATATTTCAGATATTTTTGTAAAAACATATAAAATCAGTTGAATTTGTGAACAGAAAAAAGGTAGAGCAATGATAGAATGATAATTAATTGATCTTTTTCCAGTCCAAGATTATTATAATAATTACCAGTAATGTTCTCTCATCAAGTGTATGTAGTTATTGAATAGCTAGATCTGAATGATTACATATATGTTTCAGAACAATAACTTGAACTCTCATCGCTTGCTGTTTATTATTAACACTCATTTAAAAAAACAAGCAATGTTTTACACTGCTGAATAATCGCTGCTAAATCTATTTTATTATCATTATTAAAGTATCCTATTGCTAAAGAGACTGCACCACCATCAGCAGTAACCTGTTCCTGCATTTCAAAAGCTCCACTGCCGTCTCCCAAAAGTATATAAATATTGTCCTTCTCATGGGCCACTGCTAGATCCATTTTTTGATCATCATTAAAATCGGCTGATAGCACATATCTTGGCCATCTAGCAGTGACATATACACTTTGATTTTGAAATGTTCCATCACCATTACCAAGCAACACACTAATGCTATTGCCGTGATAGTTGGCTATAGCTAGATCTGGTTTGTTATCATTATTGAAATCAGCAGATGCTAAAGACTGTGGCCATTTACCGGTGTCAGATATACTTTGATTTCGAAAAGTTCCATCACCGTTACCAAGTAGAACACTAATGGTATTTTCATATAAATTAGTTATAGCTAGATCTGATTTGTTATCATTATCGAAATCAGCTGATATAATAGATCTTGATTTACCACTGGATTTATATATCGTTTGATTGGAAAATGTTCCATCACCATTACCAAGTAGAACACTAATAGTACTATCGGAATAATTGATTACAGCTAGATCTGATTTGTTATCGTTATTGAAATCAGCAGATACTAAAGATAGCGGCGATTCACCGGTGTGATATTTAGTCTGATTTCCAAATGTTCCATCACCATTACCAAGCAGAATACTAACGTTATTGTCAGCATAATTGGTTATAGCTAGATCTGATTTATCATCATTATTAAAATCAGCAGATATAACGAACTGTGGCTCTTCACCAGTATTATATATGCTTTGATTTCGGAATGTTCCATCACCATTACCAAGAAGAAGACGAATGGTATTGTCATCTTGGTTAGCTACAGCTAAATCAGGTTCGTTATCACTATTGAAATCACCCGATACTAAAGATTCTGGCAATTTACCAGTGTAATATTTAATCTGATTTCGAAATATTCCATTACCATTACCAAGTAGAATACTGATGGTATTATCACCATTGTTTGTTATAGCTAGATCCGGTTTGTGATCATTATTGAAATCACCCGATACTAAAGATTCCGGCGATTTACCAGTGTAATATTTAATCTGATTTCGAAATATTCCATCACCGTTACCAAGTAGAACACTAACGGTATTTTCATATAAATTAGTTACAGCTAGATCTGATTTGTTATCATTATCGAAATCAGCAGATATGATAGACCATGGTGCAGTACCGGTATCATATACACTTTGACTTCGAAATGTTCCATCGCCATAACCAAGTAGAATGCTGACGGTATTGTCATCATTATTGATTATAGCTAGATCCAGTTTATTATCATTATTGAAATCAGCCGATACTAAAGATTGTGGCGATACACCGGTTTTATATATTGTTCGATTTCGGAATGTTCCATTACCGTTACCAAGTAGAATACTAACGGTATTGTCAGCGGCATTGGTTACAGCTAGATCCGGTTTGTTATCATTATTGAAATCACCCGATACTAAAGATTGTGGTGTATTGCCGGTGTCAACTATATTTTGATTTCTAAACGTTCCATCACCGTTACCAAGTAGAACACTAATGGTATTGTCAGCGACATTGGTTATAGCTAGATCTGATTTGTTATCATTATCGAAATCAGCAGATATGATAGACCATGGTGTAGTACCGGTATCATATACACTTTGACTTCGAAATGTTCCATCGCCATAACCAAGCAGGATACCAACGGTACTGTCAAAATAATTGGTGACAGCTAGATCTTGTTTGTTATCATTATTGAAATCAGCTGATATAACAGTCATTGGTGATAAGCCGGTATTATAAAAATCTCTCGTATAGAATATTCCGTTTTTGTCTGCTGTTAGTACGATAATATTGTTGTCATCTTGATTAGCCACTGTTAGTAATGATCTTGTATCGTTTGCCACTTTGGTTGAATAACTGAAGATTACAGAAGATGGAGAATTACCAGTGGAATAAGAAATGCCATATGTATAAGGTTTGGTACACGTTTGAGGCTGATGTTGAGATTTGGGTAGTAAAAAGAATACAGTAACGGCTGCAGAGATTAGAATAATAGTGATTATGCTGATTGGAATTGTAAATCGTTTTTTGTGATACCAAGGACGTCTACATGATACGCACAAAGAGAGATGAAGATGATATTCAAAGAAAAAATGAAATTAGAAACTTACAAGCTTTTTGGATAAAGGTTGGCACCTTACGAAAAAAAGATAGAAAGAGATTATTTAAAAATTGAAAAGTTACCTTTGAATGGCGGTTCCAATAATGTTTCTTTTGGTATGATTTGTTTCAAATGAATGATATGAAGATCAGGAGCTGGATTGAGTTTTGATTGAACAACCATGGTCGTGCCAGGTAACAGAAGAACTTCATCTTCGCCTTCATAATGTGAATGAGCACGTATTGTTCGACTATTGATAGTTTCAATGGAAAAAAGAGTTCGTGATCCTCTATTACCAAGATACATGCTGCTATTGAGCACAGTCATCGTAGTTGTACATGATGAAAATGCCCACCATGTTATTTGAGTACCAGGCGGAAAGTATTCGCTCAAATTTTTAGTTACACCTCTCCAGACTGTCTGTGATGGAACGCATTGCAGTTTAGCTAGAGCCGTTAAAAACAATTTGAGGTATTTGAAATAGGGTTGAAGAGCTTCACGATTTCCCGACTTTAGAGTTTGATTGAGCATTGAATAGAGACTTCGATGTGGTCTGGGCCATTCAATCGTGTAAAGACGAATAGCAGCACTTTCATCAATCGTCAAACCATCTGCAGGTTGTTCTGGTGTACCGTCGATCGCCAATTGAACATAAAACCAAAGATTATAGATCATACTGTTCAATGGACTACATGCTTTGGCAAGAGGCAATAAAGGTTCTCGCGCATATTCGATAATTGGATCATGATCTACTTCAATATTGATACTACTGTCCGTGATTGTTCGATGTTCTTCGTCATCAACCACTTCTACAAGTCTCGAGTTGATTCTCATAATATCGTCATTTTCTGAAGACATCATTCACTGTTATATAAAACACGAAATAAGAAATACAGCTTGTTGTAATATTATATTAAAAAAATATATTTTCTTATCTAAAACTTGAATTTTATCTAAGCTCAGAAAAAAAGCCCACATCTTACTGTAAATAATTTAAAACATGCATTAGAATGCAGATATATGTCATACGTGGATGACGTCAACAACAACCAAAATATTGGTAGATCGCTCTTTTCTTTCCATTTATGTGAAGTGTGAACATTTTCAATAGACTTCGCGCATCTCTCAAACAAACGATAAAAAGAAAGAGAAAAACACACTTTATATTGAATGACAATTATATTCTTTTATTTTCTTCAATTTGAAATGTCGGTACGAACATTAATATTTTAAACTATGATCGGCTCTATCTCTTCGTTGGACACCTTGCCAATGATTACTTGCTTAAATGCTCAATCGAATGCATTTAATTTAAGTTCGAAATTGATCGATTATATTGGTAATTCACAAACCGATTGTATTTGTCAATGTTTCAACATATCTGAATGCCTTACAGGTTCATATATTGGCATAAACAAAACTTGTTCATTATTTTCAATGAATATCAAAAAACAATCATTACGGTTAGTTGTAACAAATATAGATGTCCAAGTATTTACGTTTCCTAATCGAACTGTTCCGAGTGAGTAGACGAATTTATTTCAAAGAAATCAGTGAAATTAATATGAAAACAAAACATTTTTAGCTACGATAACAACAACTACTACTACTGGATCTTTAAATCCATGCGGAGTACCTGGTGGTTTACTTTGGAGTAAAACGGGAATCACTATACTTAGTTCATCTCAAGTCGATGATTTTTCCAATTTTTATGTTGCCGATAGTGGTAATAATCGAATTCAACTGTTTTGTGCTAATAGTAGTATTGGCATTACTATTGCTGGTACAGGAATGTCTGGCAGTAGTTCGATACAATTAAATAATCCTCAAGGTATTGCATTTGACTCAGCGATGAATTTATATGTTGCTGATCGTGGCAATCATCGGATTCAAAAATTCATGAAACTTTAATTGTTTCTTTTTCTGTTTCTCTTTATCAAGATTCAAATAAATACTCTTCGTCATTATTGATCATTATTAACGACTTCTTAAACCAATGTTTTTTTGATCTTTGTGCAAACATACACCGACAACGTATTTTTGTTTTCATATGACCCTCCTTATAATCAAGGGAATGAGGGAACTTTTAGATTTATTTGATTAAAAAGTCTAATCAAAGAAAAGAAAATATACTTTACTATCCGATAGTCAATATAAAAATAAAGTCTTTTGTCGATCAATTAATATTTTTCTTTTGTAATTCTTAATTTTGTGTTCTGCATGTCTGAAATAAGAATCAAACTAGAAACTTGTATAATTATTCTACTCGCCATTCTAAATAACTTTGAAACTGTCCAAGTGGGCTTGATAAAAAATGTAACTTTCTCAGCATCGAATGGCATTGATATTCCAGCAAATGGATCATGCATGAATTGTGTCTGTGCTATGATGTTAACTAATGATATAGTAGCTGTTAATTGTTGGCACCAAGAGATCTGTACTTTTTATTCAAATTACACACTATCTTATGTGCTTACCAATGAAATGAATTCTACTTTTTATTTTCGTCAACTTCCTATAGAACAGCAAACAAGTGCGTTTTTCATAGTTTTATTTTGAAATATATCGAAACTTGTTCTTATAGATACAACAGTACGATCATGTACAAATGCCACTATATTGATAAATACTGATAGTCGTAACAACGATATAGACTCAATGGTAACATCGACTGTAGACGACTGTTGTATCTGGTGCTTGGCACATCCTTCATGTTATGCATTTGCATGGATTTGGTCTAACAGTTCACGATGGAATAGATCGTACTGTTATCGAAAATCTCAAGTTGGCTCATCATCACCTGCTACTGAAATAACTTATGGATATTTCTAATGTAAAATAATCATAAAACATTTGATTTTTTTCTTAATTTAATTTAAACTGTTCTTAGAAGTGACACATTCTTTTAATGTTTCTAGTTCGATTATCGTATACTCATTATTCGAACAATTGGTAATATGTTGAATTTTACTTAATCATTTCTACTATAGCTACTTTCGTATAAATATATTTGTCTTTTGTTTGATTTATTGATTAATTAACAGTGATGACGCGTGCGTATTTAAATGTGCATGAAAGAATATTCGTCAAGTCTTCTCTACGTTCTGAAGAAGGAAGAACAAAAAGTAAGAGTGTAGTTGTGAATGGCACCAATGAAAGTAAATAAACAACAAAATAGGTCACATTTTGCCAGGATTGTGTCGTCAATAGAAAATAAAATGTAAAAATCACACGTGGAATTAGTAAAACAATAAGAATACATGGAATAATGAAGTTAACTTTGTACATCGAGAGAACATTGCAAATATGATGGCAAAATGAACCATATTGTTTTCGTATCATATAATGTTTGACAAGAATACTGATGACTAACAAAGGCGAAATTAAATTAATTACAAATGGAATGAGAAGATGAATAATATTCAAGATATTTTTGTAGAAACATATAAACTGAGTTGAATTTGTGAAGAGAAAAGGTAGAGCAATGATAGAATGATAAGTAATCAATATAGGAATGACTATTTTGGCTATTTGTCGACTTCGATCTTTGCTAAAACGTAATGTTAGATAGGCAACGACGACTTGTTCAATCATAACACAAGCTGTTAACGAATAATAAATTGATACTAATACGAATATTGGATATTCCACATTGAAAATACGAAAGAGATCCATGCCAAGCAGAATTATACCTAATTGCCCTATGATACTGATCCATAATCGATATATTCCAGTGCCCCATTCACGTGGTCTTGATTGGCAAAATACGGCGAAAGACAAAATATTGCATATCGTACCGAAAACTAGAATAGAAGCTATGGTATTGACGACTATTTTAGATTCCAAGAAGATTTTGAAACTGAATAATGGTTCTTGACATTGCATCATTACAAACAAAACAAACAAATTGTCAATATAATGTCAGTCAATCAATCATAGGCGTAGGTGGAAGAAACCAAAGAAAAATACAATTTGTACAATTATTGTCGTGTCACACCATCTATCGATCCGTATATGTCTAAACATTGTGCTCAACATAAAAGTATACATTCGTATATCTATTATCGACTGAATGACTTTACGTGAGTCATAATAGAGAAAGAAAGTATATCGATATAGTTTAACAAGTATTTATATTCTTTTTCATTTGATCATAATGTCATCGAAGGATGAGTTAACTAAATCGATTGATCTTTGGCTTCAATGGGATCAATGCAAAGAAACAAGACAAGAGATCGAACAACTAAAAGTAAAGTTTTTTCTCTCTCTTTCGACAGGTTTTTTTGTACTCAGTAAATATCTAGTCGGAATCGAAATGGGATGATTTAAAAGCTCGTTTATCCGAACGAATTCATTTCGGTACGGCAGGTCTTCGCGGAAAGATGGGCGCAGGATTTTCACTAATGAACGAATTAACAGTTATTCAAACAACACAAGGTCTTCTCCGGTATATTCAATCGTCATTTAAAGATAAAAACGAACCACTTTCCGTTGTTATCGGTTATGATGCTCGACATCAATCACATAGATTCGCTCGTCTCGCTGCTGCATTGTTTGCACACGAACAATTTCATGTCTATCTATTCGATTCAATGACTGTGCCAACACCATTGATTTCATTTTCCGTACAGAAATTAAAATGTCACGCAGGTCTTATGATAACAGCCAGTCACAATCCGAAAGAAGACAATGGTTACAAAGTCTACTGGCAAAATGGCGCACAGATTATTTCACCAATCGATGTTGAAATAGCGAAATCAATCGAAGCTAATCTCGAACCATGGAAAGACAAAGCTTGGCAATTAGATATTCTCAATGAAAATAATTCGACTCAATGTATTTCTGATCCTTGGGAAAAAATCATCGATTTGTACATATCTGAAATAACTAAATTGAGTTATTTTTCACAATTAAATGAGAAAAGTTCATTGAAATTTGTCTATACGCCAGTACACGGCGTTGGACAACCGTATGCCGAACGAGCATTTGCAGCTTTTCGATTTGCTCCATTTATTTCTGTTGACGAACAGAAATCGCCTGATGCTGAATTTCCGACAGTGAAATTTCCGAATCCTGAAGAAGGCACAGAAACATTGGCCTGTGCTATGCGAACAGCTGATGAACATCGAGCAGATTTTATTCTATCGACAGATCCCGATGCTGATCGATTTGCAATAGCTGAACGAGAATCGAAAGAAGACAAAAACAACGAATGGAGAATTATCACAGGAAATCAATTGGGTGCATTGCTTGGTAAGATTGATTGAATTGACAGAAGTAGAAATGTAGATTTGATATTCAATTAGGTTGGTGGCGATGGTTTACTTGGCGTAATCAAAATCCGACAGTCGATGTCAAAGATGTCTACATGTTATATTCGACTGTTTCATCGCATATTCTCAAATCGATGGCTGATGTTGAAGGATTTAATACTATCGAGACATTAACAGGTTTTAAATGGATTGGAAATAAAGCTTATGAATTACTCAATAAGAAAAAACATGTGATTTTTGCTTTTGAAGAATCGATGTAAGACGACTTTCAGATTTTTTTCTTTCTTGTTTATATTGATGATTGTAGTGGTTATATGTGTGATGCAAATAATGTTCTTGATAAAGATGGAATATCAGCAATGTGTGTCGGAGCTGAAATGTGTGTTTATTTGAAATCAATTGGACGAACACTCTACGAACAATTGAACATTATTTCAATGTTATATGGTTATCATATAAATAATAATTCGTATTTATATTGTAATAAAACGGATGTATTATTGAATATATTCGAACATCTTCGTCATTTCGATAAGGAACAAAGTGATACACGTAAAGAAGATAATGCTGAAGAGAAAACAATCGCTCAATATTCGAATAAAATCAAATCACAATTAGGTGCTGATGAAAATGAACCAAAAGATACCAATGATGATAGAAGTTATGTCTATCCAAAAATGTGTGGTCGCTATCGAATCATAGGAATTCGTGATTTAACCGTTGGAATCGAAGCTGATTTTCGTGGCGGAGAGCAAAATAAGAAACCAACGCTTCCATGTTCGAAATCCAATCAAATGATAACATTTTATTTTGAGCATCATTGTGAAGTGACTCTTCGTGCGAGTGGAACTGAACCGAAAATTAAATGGTATTCAGAAATTCGTAAGAAGAAAAAACATTGTCAACCGACAGAAAACGAACCTATGATCGATGATGATCAATTTCGTAAAGAAACAAAACAAGAACTTGATGATCTCATCGAAATTTTAATCGAAGAATTTTTAAAACCAGAAAAAAATCAATTTGTTCGACGTGAAACAATGTCAAAATAAAATTTTTAAGGATTAGATAATGCAAGTACATCAGCTGCTGATAATTCACGACTAAAAATATGAAATTCATCAATTTGTCCATAGTATTGAGCACGTTGTATACCATTATTAGCACATGTAGTTCCATTCAAATGATTTCCCAATGTAACAGTCATTGGAGTGAGACCAGGCGCATAGACAAATGCACTTGTGCTGCCATACAGTGCTCCATTGACATATAAACGTAATCCATTTGTTTGACTGTATGATGTAGCAATGTGCACCCATTGACGAACTGTAAGGACAGGACCTACAACTGTGGGTGCCGAACTTCCTGTCCAACTCATGGTAATTATCTGTCCGGAGGAACTGAAACCAAGAAATGGAAGACACCAACCGAGACCATTTGTTTGAGCAGAAACTTGCATAATTGTTCCACTAGTAGTCACAAGTGGTCTCAACCACATAGCAAATGAATATGGACGATATGCTTGACCGAGAAGAACAAGTCCTGATGCTTGAAAATAACTTAAATCACTATTGAATAAATAAGATTGTCCGACTCGACCACCATCACCAGTGCTCAATCCATAGGTAGTGCCAGTAATTTGATTGCGACCACTATCCCAACTAATATAACTTAGACAATCCATTGAATATTTTGCAACGAGCGTTGCATCGGCAAGAATTTGTGCAGCTGTTTTTGCTTTATTGAATGAAATAGATAATTGATCGATATAACCGTCAAATAAACCACCACCACCTTGAGGATAACTACCGATTGTCTGTACTCCAACAGTAATTAAACAAGGTGATGAACCTGTATGAACACCATCTAAAATAAATCAAGAATAAATGAAATTTCGATTAAGAAATAAGATTACCAACAACACCGTTAACATAGGCCGTCTGAGTTGTTGCAGCATAATCATAAGTGAATGCCATATGTTGCCATTGATTTATTTGAAATACTGTTGGTCCCGTAACATCATTACTATGGAAAGCACCATAATTTTTACCATTTCTTAACATCATCCACATATATTGATTTAATGTTGAACTATTTGTTTGACCATAAATGATTGTATCATCATATGGACTTGCACTGTAAATAGTTAATGGATAGACCCATGCTTCGACAGTAAGACTTCGTTGATAGAAATTCATGAAATTTGCAATTGTTAAATATTGTGATGAGGCACGACGAAGTTGAATAGCATAACCACGTCCATTATAACCAGGTGAAACATAAGTCGGACTGTTCACAGGGACAGCATGATAATTGCCATAATAATCGTTTGAAGTATTATCAAATGTATAGAGAACTGATGCACCTCCATAACCACCAGGTGCTAACGTTGTTGTACCTGTCGGAGAACAACCAATAGCTAGAAAACAAAAAACACAAATATAATGATGGTAGGATATATTTATGAAAGATTTACTTGATGTTGTAGTTGTTGATGTCGTTGTGGTTGTTGATGTGGTTGTAGTACTTGTACTAGTCGTAGTACTGGTGCTTGTAGTAGTGGTCGAAGTTGTACTTGTCGATGTCGTACTTGTAGAAGTTGTCGTCGATGTTGACGTTGTTGTAGTTGAACTCGTCGTCGTTGTTGATGTACTTGTAGTCGTTGTCGATGTTGTTGTAGTCGTTGATGTTGTTGTCGTACTTGTAGAAGTAGTTGTTGATGTTGACGTTGTCGTAGTGGATGTTGTTGTTGTACTACTTGTTGTAGTAGTGCTTGTTGTCGTTGTTGATGTCGATGTAGTTGTACTACTAGTCGTTGATGTTGATGTTGTACTTGTACTACTAGTAGTTGAACTGCTAGTTGAACTAGTAGATGTTGTTGCCGTTGTCGTTGTTGCAGTTGTCGTCGTTGTTGTTGTTTCAGTTGTTGCTTTACAGGTAAAAAAAAACATTTAAAATCACAAAAGATCATTTGAAAATAAATATTTACTTGTTAATTTCGCATTATCTTCTTCAGCTTTGATACTTGCAATCGTAAGAGGAACAATAACACCAGCTGCGATACCACCAACGACGATAACAGCTGTAACAGTCATAAGTACTTTTCCAACAGCCGTACCTTGAGTTGGTGTCCATCCTCCAGCACGTCTATTTTTTTAAAAATCACAAATAAAAGTGTAAAAAGAAAATCTTATGTTAATTTACCGAACTGATCGAACATTATCAACAGAATCTAAATTCACTCGTACATTTCGTCGGAAGGGCATTTTTCGCACTGACACTTTCTGTTCGCGCAAATTGTTTGTTGGATACAAATTTATGACGAGTGCACAGTAACGAAAGAAAAAAGTACATTCTTGAATATTGCCTTGCGGCAAAGTTGCCCATTAATAGTATCTAGCTATTTGATTGCACTTGAATAACAGTGAAATTGCGATAGTTTACTTTTTTGTTTTCACTCAAAAAGAAAAGTTTATGCAAACAAAAAAAAGGTAAAAGAAATGGCCAATGATCAATTATTAGAAGAAATAAAGTTTTAAAAATTTTTTTTTATCAAGTTGAAATTGAACATTGCATGTATTTTGGATTAAATGATTCAAATGGATAATTAGTTGTTTTATTTCGACGATCGATATATTCGGATAGATCTCGTAGATCTTTTTTAAAATTTTGATAATTTTTTATATTTTCAATATAATATTGATCATGTTCAATTAAATGACTCCAATCTTCTAATAAACCAGGCATTTGTAAGCCAGTTACCATCGTTAATACAAGAACTTGTGTATAACTTTGAATATCTTGTATTTCTTTTCCTTCTTGTAATTTCGTTCCAACAAATCTCGGATCAATTAAATAATCACTAACTTGTCCAACATGTTCATGTATACTTGTACTTGTTACAATTAACTGTGAAAGAACATCAATAAAATGTCGTAATGAAACAATACCAGCAATACCTAATTGTGTACATATTTCATTGATAAATTCAATTAAATATTTATCCTGTGGTAAATGATCATTTTCAATTGAACAATTGAAATTAATTTCAAAAAAATTACTAACATAATTTTGTATAATCGTCCAAAAAATATTTGAATCATGATAGATTGGATAGATTTGTTCCCATTCATCGTTTGTTTTATTATTGACTTCGGGATACATTGTTTTCGAAATAAAATCTGGCAGTAAACGAAATTTATAATTCATTGATATATAATCGCATATTTTCAAAAATTCATCATATTCAAATGCCCAAATACGATGAACAAGACCACGTTCATTAATTAACGATACCGATGCTTGATAATTTATCGAAATATTATGATAAGTAAATGGTTTAATAAATTGTCGTAATGGATGATTCAATGGTAAACATCGACGTGAAGCCATAACAAATGCATTTCCTTCGATCATATGTGTAACTATCAAATGATCTCGTATAGTAACATACGCAAAAAATGATGTACGCCAAACAAATTTAACATGACGCCAGAATAGTTCACCTTTTTTTATTAATCGTGATGTATGCGACCAATAGATAGCAATTAATTGAAAATCTTTATCGAAATATGCAGCTGCACCGTACAATTCATATGGTTTTCTTACATGAAATGTTGCTAAACAAGTCATATCATTGACATAGACAGCATTGGCAAGAAATTTTTCATCGGGTATACCTTGACCTGGATGCCATGTTTCATCGATACGATGTGTATATTGACATGCACATCCGACAAAAGCTAATCGACTCATAGCTTCATCGGACATCATATCATCGTAGATTATATTCGGTAATGGTAGAAATGGAAACATTTTCGATCGCCATCGAATTGCTTGTTCCAATGATTGAAATTCCATTCGATTGTCATGAAAACTCCAGAGTTTAATATTAACTAACCAACGTGCAATTCGTCGACGAAATTTTGCACCTGTTGGAATATCTTCATCCCATTGTGGTATGAATTTAGCCATATGAAGACGAATGATATTTAAATTTCGAGTTGGTAAATCGAATGGTCTACTAATATCAATAGCTCGTGCTGGTATCGTATTTGTTTCTTGTATAGCTAGTTGAACTAATTTCAATAGGACTTTTGTATAACTATCTAAAGCATTGTAACAATACGAATCAATATCCGGTGTGAGTTCATTCATATGTAATTTCATTGAAACTAGTTTTTGTTCATTTTCATCGGAAATCATCGGATGATTATCTTCAAGATTCGAAGAAGATAGAACAGGTAGAAATTGTTCAGCAATATATTGAATAATATCAAGTGATAGATCATGTCCTGGACAGTATCGAACAGGTCGTTTGGTTTGATCAGTTTTCATAATATCTTCTTCGACACCATTCCAAATAATGATTTTATCTAAATCTAATCGATCAGGATTGAATTCATCAGGATTTGTAAAGATAGTTTTATCTCGATTGGCATTAACAAGTGAACAATGAATTGGCGTTTTGTTTGGTATTTGAATATTCATATTTTGACATTGAAAAACTTGTTGAATTTCGTCGACAATTTGATCGGTTGCTAAAATATTCACCATCGGAACAACCTTATCCAATCGTGCGCATTCTTTAATAAAATTTTTCGGATTTTTTTTGAATAAATCAATTTGTTTTTGTCGATCATTTTCATTCCATAATCGTTCAATAACTGCGTAGGCTAATTTAGCCGGTGCAGCACTACCAGCAATTGCAAAAACGATAGCAATCAATTTTAAAATTTCTATTTGAGATTTACGATGAGTACCGACTTTGAACGCTGCACGAATAGCTGGTCCGTGAGTATGTCGAGCAAAAGCTTGAAGTAAAATATGATAACTATCGAAATTCATTCGTTCGAGATAATGACCAGCGAGTAGAAAATTAAACCAATTTGGAAAGAAAATCGCAGGATTTTTCACACAATCGATATAAGCTTTGCGTTCGTGTTGACGCATTTGACCGCCTGTAGCTAAGAAAAACATGACTTCGCCAACAGCTTGAAAAACAGTCGTACGATCGGGTTGACTGTCGATTTTTCTTGGAACAAGTCGAGATAGATGCGATCGAGTTTCATTGTCAATTGAATTTATTCGATAGGGAAATGCGTGTAACCATGCAAAGATAATATCACGACCTAATTTCATTTCAGCTTGATCAGAGGAAAGAAATGTTGTTGTAAAATCGCAGAATTTTGCTTGTGAACTTGAAACTGGCCAACCTAAGGATTCGTATGTTTTCTCAGGAGGAAGATCTTGTAAATATCGTTTGACTAAATCATATGAATTCACCGCTAAACCATCGCCAAAAACAAAATATGGAACATTGTATTTAGCTTGGAAATAATCTTCTAAAGATTTGAATAGATCGTATGGTTTGAATGAATTAGGAATGTATTCAATAAATGTCGATAATTGTAAAAGAATATATTTCAAATGCCAAATAAAATTTCGTTTATTCAACGGAGTTAGTATTGAATTGAATTTCAATTGTGCTGTTTGATTGAGAACATACTCAGACATGAATTTATTCGGCGTAATTGTCGTTGATGGTGATCGATACGCGAATCGACAATAGATTCTCAAAATGAAATAGGATGGTAACGCAATTGTGAAGAGAACAATTAAACCCATAAGACCTAATAGAAATCGATAGATTGTTTGACATGAGCCGGATAGTTGATCGCCGAATCGAATATATCTTCGATTTAAAACGTCTGTTTGAAATTGATTTGTAGTAATTGTTTCAAAATTTCTGAAATCGATTCGATCGAGAGTTTTATATTTTTTCCATAGAGTCAATTTAGTCAATTGATATAATAAAAATCCAAATGGTCCTGCTAGATAAGTTATGAACATTATCAATGTAAAGATCAATCTTCCAAATGTCCATGATGGTTTTATTTGATAAACTCCATTGAAATCACTTGTTAAACTATAAGCACATGTGAAACCACTGTAGAAATCATTGATCATCCATTTGCCAAGTAATAAATCAAGAAGACAAAGATGATTTGTTCTCGATGTTAATTGAGTTAACCATTTTGATAATTGAAAAACATCTAAGAATGAATTCTTCGATAATGTTTCGAGTAAATTCATTGAATAAAAAATTGATAAAATTATTGCCAATAGTTGAACAAAATATTTCGATGTTTTACTGAAAGGTGCAAAAATCAATGCCAACCATCCAATGATGATTACATTGTTCCAATTGAACAGATTGTCTGTTGTCATAGTCATTTTGAAAATAACTAAACTGCGAGACGAGACAGTACTACAGTCCGACTGTAATCTGATTTATATATCGTTATTGATGATAATAAACGTCGAAATTCTACATAATAAAGACATAAAAATTTTTTTAAAATGTCCTGAAATAGAAAAACAAAAATATTTTATCAGCAGCTGTAAATAATCATAAAATCTATTCGATAAAAAAATCCAATAATTCAAAGTTTATCTCGTGTACTTTTTTCAAGGACAAAAAACGCGAGATTTCGATATTTCTGTGCTTCATCATACTTCAAGACTGGAAGTAAAAGAAGTCTCGCTTTTTTTTTGTGTTGAGAACCCGTATTAATCAATGTATATCTGTTAGTCTATCTAATTAATTTTATTTTTAATTCATAATCATAAAAAAATTTAAGAAAAATATAGTTCAAATTGATTTCATGAAGTCTCGAATAGCCAAGAGTGTTTGCTCGCATGCTTGCTTAAAAATACTAACTGTACCGACGTAACCATGAACAACACCTTTGATAAGCACTAATTCTGCTCGAACACCGTCACGTTGCAATAATTTTTGATATTCTGAAATTGAAAGAAGAAGAAGAATATAAAATTAGTAGTTATATGTGAGAATACCATAGCTGTCATCTCGAAAACGATCGAGTTCCGCAGCAATGAGTAGACATGGTGGTAAACCTTGAAATGAAGTATTTCGTAGAATAGCTACTCGTCGATCTTGTGTTTGTTCTTCATTTTCAAATACTGTAGCTTTCAACCTAAAATGAGACGAGTTTTTAGTACATATATTCATTATATCAATACCAATCAATGAATTGTGGTGTTGCAAAATACATTGGACTGGTAAATTCTTTTCCAGATGCTGTATTAAGAGCAAGATCAAACACGCCATAGATAAGAATCTAAAATATCACAATTATACAAAGATAAAATAAAAATAGACAATGAACGAGTTTTTCTACCTGGAAATCGATGTTCTTTATTGATCGAGCCAGTGAAGTACTAATAGTAGCACCAACACTATCACCTGCAACACCTACTTTAGCCGTTTTGTTGACACCTAAATAAATAATAGATTCATTGATTTCAGTAAATATTTAATTATATACCGAACGATTGTTTATTTTCAATGATATATTCAGTTACTTCAGCTGCATCATTGAACGAAACAGGAAATTTGTATTCAGGTGCTAAACGATATTCGACTGATATCCAAATCGTTGAAGTCATGCTAATAAATCAAGAAAATGATACTTTACGAAAAGAAAATACAGATCTTTTTTTTCGATTACTCAGCTAAAGAATTAACAATTGTTTGATGTGTTTTTCGGCTACACATAAGCCAACCTATTTGTTTTCAATAGAATTAATCGATTTAATTGTAAATGTCAAAATCTTACCACCACCATGGAAGTAAATACCTAGTTTTTCTTTATCAAAATTAACTGGTTTGTAAACCGTTACAGGTATTTCTGAATAAAATCGACAGTTTCTTTTTCTTCTTCTAATGACACACTCAAAAACATATACCTGCAGAATTAATTTTGATGTTCTGTTCTTCTAAAGAACCTTGAAATGTTCCGAGAAGACTTTCATTCGATTTTTCAAACAAAATTTCCATTTGTTCGCGCATAGGTACAACTTGTAAACCGTGAGTTGATGGCGTTGCGTATTTAGCTGTTGTTCGAATGCATTCAATCGTTTCTTCACTGAATCGAGGATCCCTTTAAATTCCAAAGAAACTTTTTCAAAAAAAAAAGCTTGAAATACAATTTTCTTTACATCGTATGAATGTTGTTCGTTGTTGCACTGAAATAATATGCGCGTATAATATAAAGAAAAACGAGGTTCTTTATCTTTATGATCATAATAAATGTTCGATCTTTTCTTCAAGATTTCGATAATAAAAAAAGCAGAGATATTAAATGTTCTCGAAATATAAGTCGAATGAATTTGTTTTCTTTATTTAACCGAACGAATTAAAAATATTTTCGATGTAACTCATGTTCATGTAAGGCACACGAGCATCAATCCACGCTCGATCAACTGTAACTAACGATAAGTCAACATTCCAATTTGGACCTGAAGCCGGTTGTTGAGATGGTTGACAATGATAGCTAATAGTTGAATTGACTTGATACAACCATTTCGATGCACTAATCGATCCGATAAATAAAGAATCAATCGATGTTGAATTTGTAGCTCCACCGTTAACACCACTAGGACTCACATAACCTCTATCATAACCATCGGCACCGGGTGGTAATGGATAACGAACATTGGTTATATTCGTACCGATGATAAGCGAACGAACAAAATGATAACCATTAGTAGCACCGACTTGTGCAGCTGAATTCGTACTTCCGAAGAAAACAGTATTTTCAACAGTAAAATTCGAATATTCACTAAATCCCGAGACTTGAAATGTATCCGTATGTGCTTGAGATCCTTTCACACGAAACGACGGTGCAAAATAACAACCAAGCAAACGAACATCTCGTATTGTCGCATTTCGAGCTACACGAAAGTCAGCTGTATCACCGTCACTATCGATGCATTGTTTGAGATAACCATTCGGTATAACAATATTCACGAATTCCACGTCCCAAGAATCGATATTATCCATTGTCTGTCCGCACACATAAGTCAACGGTGCCATATTGAAAATAGCTGATTCCGTACAATCACGACAGAGAAAACCTTGATGAATACCCGAACCATCATCAGTCGTGAAATTAAATCCACCGAATGCAACACCGTACATCGATTGAATTTTGACATTGTAATTGAACGAACATGAACCCCATTTTCCAAGTGGTGTAACGAGAATTCGACGTGAACGACCGATCTTGCCGAGATTCTCCATCCATGATGGTGATGTGGTACCAGCACCCGAACCATTCACACTTCCGGCTTCGACGAAAACTGCAGCACCTTCTTCAGCTTGTTGATCAGTAAAACTGTTAACTGCTTCGGCAATAGCTGTCGCATTGAATGGCACGATTTTCCTATGATTCGAATCGAAATTTCGTGCCTCAGCAATGGTCGGCGTTCGAGTTGGATAAAAATTCACACTCGGACCGTAGAAATAATCATTCGAACAAACAACTGACCGTATCAAACAAATATTTATCACGAGAAAGGGCAAGATGCTTTTCATGATTTCTATTTTTAATCGACTGAAAACGACGAAATCGTTTTCTCATTGAAAAAAAAAACATGATCCAGAAGTTTTGTTTCTCAAAAGATAAAAATCTATTTTCGGATTTATACAATTAATTTCCTTCGCTAACTAATTTCTCGTAGGCGTCTAAAGTTAAAAATTCTTTCAAATGTTTGTCGCTGAGAAATTTCATTAGAAGATTGGCAGCGTCTTCAAATCGTTGTTCTCGAGTTGAATTCGCCAGCCATTTGCTTGTTTCTTGTTGGATTATATTTTCAACGAGTTGAAGATTCACTGAACGACCATCGTTTAATTGAGCACCATGTTTGAGCCATTGCCAAATTTGAGCACGACTGATTTCAGCTGTAGCTGCATCTTCCATAAGATTATAAAGAGGAACGCAACCTGTAACCAAAGAAAACAATTAGAAGAACAGAAAGAAAAAAATTATAATTTTACCAATTCCACGTAGCCAGGATTCTAAATAACCGAGAGTAACATTGATATTATGTCGAAGACCGTCTTCAGTTCGAATTCCTGTTGGAACTTGAATTAAATCCTCTGCCAAAGGATTAACCTCCGGTCGTAATTTCTCGATTTGATTCGGTTTGTCGCCTAGGATTTCAGTGAAAGCTTTCGAAGCTATTCCAACAAGACCTGGATGAGCAACCCAAGTACCATCATGACCTTCTGTCACTTCTCGGATTTTATCCTACGAAAATAAATCAAAACAGTTTTCATTTCAATTCGAATTCGGTTTTTTTTACTTCTCGAACGGCATTCAAAGCTTTGTTATTCGCTTCTGCATTTGATTTAATCGGAATTTGTGCGGCCATACCGCCCATGGCATGTGCACCACGTTGATGACAAGTTTTAATAACAAATCGAGCGTAGTTTTGCATGAATGGCGTTGTCATTCGAATTTCTGAACGATTGGGCGTGAGGAATTCACGATGATTTTGAAAAGCTTTTATGTACGAGAAAATGTAATCCCATCGACCGCAATTTAAACCAACAATATGATCTCGAAGAACGTAGAGAACTTCATCGATTTGATAGGTCAAAAGAATATGTTCGACTAGAACTGTGACCTAGAGAAAACGAAAACATTTATTGATACAGATTGCGTATGTGCACGTACTTTGACAGTTCCTCGTGGCAGTTTTAGATAATCTTCAGCAGCATTGATGACATCATTCCAGAGTTCGGCTTCTTTGTAACTTTCCATTTTTGGAAGATAGAAATACGGACCGGTTCCATTTTCGATCAATTGTTTTGCGTTATGAAAAACGTAGAGTGCAAAATCAAAGATCGAGCCAGACATTGGTTCACCATCGATTAGAACGTGTTTTTCCGGTAAATGCCAACCTCGCGGACGAACCATTAGAACTGCAGGTTTGGCATTGAGTTTGTATTGTTTGCTGTTGAGTGGATCTTCGAAAGATATTTGCTTACGAACAGCATCGTACAAATTCTTTTGTCCATCGATAAGATTTCGCCATGTCGGTGTTGTTGAATCTTCGAAATCGGCCATGTAAGTTTTAGCTCCGGAATTCAACGCATTGATCACCATTTTTCTGTCGCATGGACCCGTGATTTCAACTTGACGATTGAGAAGATCGTTCGGCGTATTTCGAATTTGCCATTTGGCTTGTCGAATATCTTTTTCTGTTTCTTTGAGAAAATTCGGCCGTTCGCCAGCATTCAAAAGGCTCTGTTGAGTTCGTCGAGCATTGAGCAATTGTTGACGTCGACTTTCGAATTGCCGATGTAAACTAGCCAAGAACTCCAATGCTTCAGCACTGATAATTTTACTATCATCATCTTTTAATCTCATCGTCAATTGAATTGGACTACTACAAAAACAAACATCCGTTTAGTTCAATCAGATTTTATTTATTATATTTATAATGATGCAAAACAAACGAATAATACAACGAGGAGGAGAAGAAATTGTTTTGTCCTTCATAGACTGTCGAATGTGTGTTTACCTTGAAACAGCTTCGACAGGTAATTTGTCATAGGATGTTTCAAGATGAGACACTGGAAGACCGTATGGAAGTGGGTCAGCTCCTTTGTTAAATTGCGTAGCTTCGGTTGATTTCGAAAGAGCAGTTGTACTCGCTTGTCCGCCTAAACAACAGATTCAATTCTGAAGTTTAAAAACAAAAAAATTGTTCGTTTACCTGTAACTGCCATGGTAATTATATCGAAATAGCCCGTGCCAACTTCGCGTTGATGTCGAACGGCTGTGTATCCGTATTTTTCAGCTTTGAATTCGGCTTGTTGAAGTTCCGAATAGGCGCTCATTCCTCGATCTTTGTATTTATTCGCAAGTTTGAACATTCCGTAATTGAGTGCATGAAAACCAGCCAATGTAACGAACTGATATTTGTATCCCATGGCACCGAGTTCAATTTGAAATTGAGCAATCGCTTCCGGCGATAGATTGGCACGCCAATTGAACGATGGTGAACAATTGTAGGCCATCATTTTGCCTGGATATTCTTTTTGAATAGCTTCGGCAAATTGTTTGGCGTGTTCTAGATTCGGTGTCGATGTTTCCCACCAGAGAAGATCAGTGTAGGCTGCTGTACTAAGACCTCGTTTGATGCAATGTGCTAGACCAGTTCCAGGTTTGAGACGAAAGAATCCTTCGGCCGTTCGGCCAGCGGTAACATCGATGAATTCTTGATCACGTTCGTCGACATTCGATGTTAAAAGTGTCGCTGATTCAGCGTCGGTTCGACTGACAATAACCATCGGCACTCCGCAAACATCAGCTGCTAAACGAGCGGCATTTAAATTTCGTAGATGTGCACTTGTTGGGATCAAAACCTGAGAGAAAAATATGAGAAAAAAAACAGATCGTTTTTGTTGAATGTATACCTTTCCACCTAAATGTCCGCATTTTTTCTCCGATGCTAATTGATCTTCGAAGTGAACGCCAGAAGCTCCGGCTTCGATGTAAGCTTTCATAATTTCATAACAATTTAAAGGTCCTCCGAAACCAGCTTCAGCATCGGCAACGATCGGTACAAACCAATCGGTTTTCAAGCCACCTTCGGAATTTTCAATTTGAGCAGCACGTTCGAGAGTCTTGTTGATTCGTCGAACCATCGACGGTCCTGAATCGGATGGATATAAACTTTGATCTGGATACATCGCACCGGCTGTATTTCCATCAGCAGCTACCTGCCAACCGGACATATAAATCGACCGTAATCCAGCTCGAACCATTTGCATAGCTTGATTTCCAGTGATTGCACCCAATGCATTGATATACGGTTCCTTGTGCAATGATTCCCAGAGTTTATTTGATCCATTGGTCTTAAAAAGAATGTTTGTTTTTTTTTTCGTCTCGAGATTCATTTTTTTGAAAAGACTTACGGCTAATGTATACTCAATTTCTACTCCACTACGTAAACGACCGACGACTTCAGGCCCATAGACTCGTTTGATACCGTTCCAACGATTGCTTGGAGCTTTACGTACTAAATCGTAGAATGCTTTATTCATTGTATTTATTAAATGATATCCATTCACTGGCTCATTAGGTGTTTAAATAGGATGGACGATATTTAACAACGCAATTTCAAAATCTTGGTCATACTTTTCGTTTTGGTACTTTGATCTTTCTAGACGAGTCGCTTCTATTCTTGCAGTCGAACATTCTATTCTCCTTCTCATAAGTACTTTTTAGTTTTTTCTCTTTTTATCTTAGTTCGTTCGTTTTTTTTTTCTTTCGTTCTCTACACGCATACGCTTGATCAATGTTTATCGTTATCTAGATAGTCGTATTAATTCCGCGACCTCCATCCGTACCGAGCGGTAGAAAGAAATACTAAAGGCCGTAGTTTATGGTTGTGTCCTTCGATACACAACCTAAATTAGAAAAGAAAAAGATAGTCTATATGGCAGGTGTGTGAAAGGCAAAGTCCATTATTCTTTCATTTTTTTATCCAAATTTAACACAATACCGTCGAATTATGTTTACGAAAGAAAAATCATTCGATGAAGCCTTGTAAAATTAACCATGAGTCAATGTTAGTAGACAAAAAAAAACGTATTTTTTCTTTTTTTTTTCGTTGTACGAAGCGCACAATACATAGTCCATTCAAAAAAGAAAGAGTAATTCGTTGTGCTTACATTGTTTCAAATGAATACGTTCAGTAATAATGATTAAAGAAAGAGAATAAATAGATATGTCACTAATAAACACGCAATAGAATTCTCTGTCATTTCATCATTCTGACATTGACAATCTCAAAAAAAAAAGAAGAAGAAGAATGGCATCAGTTGCAGCGTTATCGACGACTTTGAATAATATTCAAGTAGATTTATATCGTTATGTTTTATTACCATTTATTGGACTTGGCACTATAGGAAATCTGTTGAATCTCGTTGTTTTTCTTCAACCATATCTTCGTTCAAATCCTTGTTCGATCTATCTGCTTGCCTATACGATTGCTAGTATCTGTTGGATTGATTTTATTGGTCTAACAGCTTCGTTAAGTGTCGGTTTTTCATTGAATTTTGGTACTCTATCGACAGCTACATGTCGAATTCGTACTTATATTCTTTGTGTAATCATAAATCTCTTACCTGATTTTCTTATTTTGGCTGCATTAGATCGTACACTGATAACTACAAGAAGATTAGCTGTACGTCAATTGAGTACAAGAAAAATAGCTTGTTATTCAATATGTATTGTCACAGTTTTTTGGATTATATTCAATATTCCAACATTGTTCTATACAGATATCGCTCGAGTTGTAACTGGACGCACAGTTTGCGTTCCATTACCTGGAAATGATTTTAATAATTTTATTTTCATATTCTTTGCATTTAGTAACGGACTTTTACCACCGATTATATTGATTCTATTAGGGTAATTCTTTGTTTTGTTTTTTTTTAAATTAACAAGAAAGAAAATTGATTTCTTCTCTAGATGTATTACATTGACTAAATTAATTCGTTCGATCAATATTATTTTACCCGTAACTGAACTTCAACAATTTCGTTTGAGTAGTAAAGAACGACAATTAATCATAATGATTCTCTCACATATACTTGTAACTGTCATACTTCAAATTCCATCAGCCATTTATCAAATATATGCAGTAGTGACAGTTAATTATAATAAATCTTTAGAACGACAAATTATTGAATTGTTTATCTTTAATACATCGAATATTTTATTATGTTTGCCCGCTTGTGTGAGCTTCTATGTTTATTTTTTAACAACAAAAACATTTCGAAACGAACTTCGAAATATTTTCAAATAACAAAATAAATTACAATCGACAAAAAAAAAGAAATTAATAATTATCTCGACACATGCATATCAAATTATGAAGTGGATAATAAGATTCGCTGCCGTTATGTTCGGGCAATCGAACGAGTTCGTGACAAAACATGTAATTACAATTGCAGCTGGCATCTTTTCTTTTGACAACATCGTCACCATTTCGAGTTGGATGCCAATCTCGACATGCACCACATTTGTAACACGCTTGACCACCACAACTCAATTCTTTCGTGCTCATTGACGAAGATGTTTGTGATCCTAGAAATAAATAAGAAATTTTAGATTTTGTGTTCATATGTGAATTCTATTCGATAACTTACGATCGGAATCGTCGAATTGGTAGTTCATTTTTTTTTCTTGTGTTTTTGTTCGGTCGAAGTAAGTGAAGTGAAGTGATTGATTGGCAATACAAAAAAGTGTTGAGTTTATATAGTGATGTGAAAATGTCTCTTGACGTCGATGATGACCTTTTTTTTTCGTGTCAAGTGTAGAGAGAAAGAGAAGAACAAACAAGGATGAAGACTCAAATGTGATTGTTGTTTTCTTTTTGACAATAAAAATGAGCAAATGATTCGTGTTGGCAGTGGGTGATTCAATTCGTCATTTTTTATGACCTGTCGATGACATTTTATTTTTAAGTTGATCGACGTCGTTTTCTTTTTTTTTTTCTCTTTACTACTGACTCATATGCCTCGATGAGTTGAGAGGATAATCATAGATAAGAATAGAAAGGAAAAAAAACAATGCATTTGCAGAAGAGAAGATGCTTGGAGAAAGTCGTGGTTGGGAATACTCGACTATTCGAGATTTACTTCTTTCCGTATTGTCAAACAAAGAAAAACAACAATCGATATGTGCTACTTTCGATCATCAGAATCTCGTTTTCGAACAATTAACTCAAAGTGCGTATTCCGTAGCTGCATCACTTAAATCCTACGATCTTGTTGGAATATGTATGCGACCTTCATTTGAATTGATAATTACATTATGTGCCGTTGTTCTACGTGGGATACCTTATGTCCCACTCGAACCATCATTGCCTTGTCAACGACTTCAATACATGATTAATGATAGTCAAATATCATTGATGATTATCGAAGATTCTTTTGTTGATCAATATCATTTTGAAAATGTCAAAACTATGACATATTCACAAATGAATTCAACGATGCAGATTAATAATTCTGAAATGAATCAAGTCAATAGCGAAGATACGTTTTGTTTGATGTACACATCGGGATCGACAGGACAACCGAAAGGTGTTCATCTTCCACATCGTGCTTTACTCAATCGTTTACAATGGCAATGGTCAAGATTTCTTTTCGATGAACATGATATTTGTTGTTTGAAAACATCGATTTCATTCGTCGATTCGATTGGTGAAATTTTCGCTGCACTTTTACAATTTGTACCCATAGTTATACTTCCGAAAACGGTCTTACTCAATCTTGAACAATTAACAGATGTTTTAAGAACGAAACATGTGACACGAATCATTCTTGTTCCGTCATTACTTGCTGCTCTTATCGAACATTTGAAAGTCGACAATGTAAAAAGTTTACCCAATCTTCGAATGATTACATCGAGCGGTGGAGTTTTATCTCTCGATTTGATTGAATCTTTTTTTAAAATAAAAAATAATAAACTCTCATCAACATGTCTTCTACTAAATTTATACGGTTCAACTGAAGTTATGGCCGATGTCACCTTTGAAATATTCGATTCAATCGACAATCTTTACGAACAATTATCATTCGATGGTCATACGAGTATTGGTCGTCCGATTGATAATATAAATATTGAAATTGTCGACATGGATGAATGTGGTGTCGGTGAATTAGTTGTTCGAGGACGAGGTGTTGCTAATGGTTATCATCGACAACATACAGATAGTAAATTTATCCGTGATAACCAGGGAAATATGCAATTCTATACAGGAGATCTTGGAAAGATATTCAATGATCGAATTATTTTCTATGGTAGACAAGATAATCAAGTAAACGAGGTCGAGATTTTCATTTGAAATTGATTAATTGTATTAGTTTTTAGATTAAAATTGCAGGTAATCGAATTGATTTAAGTGAGATTGAATTGGTTCTCAAACGACATTTCAATTGTCATCAGCCTGTCGTTTTATATTTGTCGAAGAATGAGACCATCGTTGTTTTTTTACAAGAAAATGAACTTGTTTCGGATTTAACTCGTAGTAATTTATCAGAATATCTTCCATCGTATGCAATACCAGCTCAATTTATCACTATTCCACAAATTCCTTATCTTGTTTCGGGTAAAATCGATCGACAGAGTCTAATCAATTCAATGAAAACGAAAGAAAAACAAACGAATTCATCAAAACCAAAAGATCTTCTGTTACAAGCTTTAGACGAAATCGGTATTTCACAAGAACACATCCATGAAAATTTCCTGTCTGCTGGCGGTTCGTCATTAAATGCAATTTTATTAGTTGTCAAATTGCATCGTCATGGATTTCACGATTTGACTGTTGAGCGTTTGTTGAATGCCAAATCTTTAGAAGAAATTTTAACGTATTCTCATCAAAATCAATCAACGAAAAATAATTATTTCGGCGATAGTAATCATCAATACGAAGTCATAGGACTTGCTGAAGTCGATAAGAATGAAGCATTACAGATTGTCATGGAATCATTTGCAAATTTTAATGAATTCGATGCTTTATTACATCGAAATCGTCCTGAACTGAAAATTGAATGTAAGAAAACTTGGCATCGGCTGCTTAGTGAATGTTGGTCGACGTATGTCGAAAATGGTCTGTCATTTGGAGTTATTGATTTGAAAACAGGACATCTTGTCGGTGTTTCATTATCGAATGATTTAGCACATGAAGTACATTTCGATCTGTCGATCATTCCGATGTTCGTTCCCATTTTTGAATTGATTGAAACTGGCGAAAATCAACTCATCGAAAATCTACGTTCGAAAACTGCACTTCCACAACGAATTTTACATAATTTTCTTTCAGCAGCCGATTCCAATTTAGAACCGAAACATCGAATTACAGTTATGCATTTTCTCGAACAACAATTGTTACACATAGCTGAACGAAATCATTTTCAAGGCGTACTAACAGCTAATTCCAGCAATTTAACACAACAACTTGCTGAACATGTTTTCAAATACGATGTTATCCAAGTATTACACGCAAGTCAATGGTGTAATTCAGCTGGAATTCGTGTGTTTCCCGATGCAGATGACAATCGTGTAATGACGATTTGTTTCAAATATATTAGAAAAATAGAAGTGTGACTCTTTTTTAATTATGTTTTTTTTTCTCTGATATATAAAAACGTGTCTTTTTTACTGCATATACGCCCATATTATTTTTTTTCTATTGCGTATAATTTGAAAGTCACAAGGACTTCGTTTCAATAGCAATATGAAACGATCGTTCGGTCAGTTTTTATACTATCAAATCTTCGGCATTGAAATCAAGCCAATTGCAATCAAATTAGATAAAAATGAATCATATAAAACAACTGAACATGATCCATTGATCAATTTTATCATTTATCTTGCTGATCTATTTACAAATTACTGTCTACCATACAGATTATCACCAGTCAGTCTTGCCATACCTGGTCTTGTATTAAATGCAATTGTTTTTCTATTAGTTTATACATCAGCACAGTTAGAACGATATCATTATGTGTTATGGTTGATCAGCCGGTATTTTACATATGTTTTTGATATGATCGATGGTAAACAAGCACGACGAAATAAATCTCAATCACTTGCTCGACATTATTGGGATCATTGGTGTGACACAATAAATGTAGCAATGTCAAGTATGATTCTCATTCGAATCTATCCCGAGGATTTCAAATATCGAATACCATCGACAATATTAATGTCAATGAACCCAATGGGATTTTATGTTAATTTTTTTCGATATTATTGTACTGGTCAATTAATTGAACCGTATACTTTACATCTTTGGCATTATGTGTATGTTTTATGTTTATCCGTGCCTGTTATTGTTTTTGATACAAAAATTCTAACGAATATCGATTTTCAAGTTATGTTAGCAACTTTGTCTGCTGTATATACAATTGCTTATATTATGAAATTCATAGATTATATAATTTCAATTATAAAATCATCATTATTTTCTATTAAATTATTTTTAATGATTTTTTTGTCACCAGTTATATGGTGTTCAGTGTATCTAATCGTAACGATCAATCAATCTACGATTAATTGTCCTTTGGAAAGTGTAACCTTTCGATGTCTCGCAATATTTGTTTTTTGTAACTATGCGATGCATGTTCATTATCAACAATTAATCAATGAATCGACACATTTTCTAACAATTGACTCGCTAATCTTTATATTATCATTATTCGTATTAACAATCACGGATTGTTATTATCGTCTAGTTTTATTAATCATATTGCTGACAATGATTCTTTCGATTGACTTTATTCGAGTAGTGATTCGATTAAAAACATTTATTGATGAACATCCTGATATGGGTTTTTCTTTATTGATTGTCACAAAAAATAATATGAAACATATTGACAATATCATCAATGATAAGTCACATGCTCATGCATCATAAAATTTAATAAAAGATAAAAAAAACACATTCTCTTTCTACACTTGAAAGTATATGAGATATAACAATTTCATTTTTTATCAAATATTCGTAAGAAATGGTGACACTATCGTTAGTTTTATTTTTTTCTCTCAATGTCTTTATCATTAGTTCAGTTCGTACAACATCAGATGTTAACAATGATTGGGCATCAATGTCAAAACTATTGAGTGAAACATTCGATTCTCTTGACATGCCATCGATACCTTCACATACAGAATGCATTGATATGCTTGAAGCAGACAATAAAACTGAATTAACTAACATATTGAATGCTTGTTCGAAAGCATTAACACAACTTAATCTTGTTTTTCAGGATGTTTATAACAAGCCAACTGAAAAGAAAACAATTATTGGTCGAATAGGAATAAATTTTCTTTCGAAATTAATTATCGATGATATTGCATTCGTGACAGAAAATCTCACTTTTACAGACGATGATTTTGGTTATGTTCGTGATGAATTCGTAGTATCTGATCGTTCTGAACAAGTCAATTATTTTATTCAAGCAATTGAACCATTTCATTCAATTGAATATCAAACAGATTCATACAATGCAACAATACTGACGATTTGGGGTGTACACGATTCAAAAACCAAGCAATTATTAAATAAATATATGTTAGAAAAACGACGAACAAAACTTGAAACAATTTATTTATTTGGCCTATTGAATGATGAAACAAGTTTTGTTCCAGTTCATATCTACGGCGCCAATCTTCCAGTAGATGCTTATTTTTCGACAAAATTAATTCTTATTTATCTATTAAATGGTAAAGGAAAATTAGGAAGATATAGTATTAGTGAAACGGAAACGGATTATATTATGATTGTTATGAATGATAATGAAATGACTGATAGAAAAGATGAATTATAAATCTTTATAATCGAATAAACTACTAGTTCTCTGTGTACTTCAAAGTAGTCTTTGAAAAGTGCAATTTTAAAGAACGTTGCGTGTCTTTGAAAGACTTCACAACAAATCGATGCTATCAAATAGAAGTAGAATCTTTCTACTATAGTAATAAATCATTGAACGAGAAGAAGGTATCTAGAAATAAATTATTCTGCCTGAATTATTTATAGTTGTTTTTTCTTCAATTCTCTGTTCATTAATATAAACTGATGAAAAACAATGATTATACTAATATTTTTCTAGTAAACTAAATAGACATTCTAATAAATGACTTAACAGACAGAAGTCGGAGCACGGAGAATAACTGCATATTCTATCGAGGTTTTATCACATTTTTCGTTTCTTTTCTATTCGATTATACACAGCGAGAGAAAGAGAAAAAAAAGCCATGTTGTTTCGATAACAAATTTTGTTTTTTTTCTTTTTCATTTGGTTAAGTAACGTTATACTAAAACGCACTAACAAGTATGTCGACATATAAACTTTATTATTTAAATGGTCGTGGTCGTGCTGAAGTTTCTCGTTTGATTTTTGCTGCTGCTGGTCAACAATTCGAAGATGTTCGTTACGAACGAGAAGAATTTCCATCGCATAAAGCTGAAATGCCTTTAGGTCAAGTGCCTGTCCTCGAAATTGATGGTGTTAAATTACCACAATCACTATCAATCGGTCGTTTTCTTGCTAATCGATTTGGATTAGCCGGTAAAAACGATCTTGAACAAGCACAAGCCGATGCTGTTGTTGACACAGCAACCGATTTTATAATTGCATTTGTACCAGTTTTTGTGGAACAAGATCCCACGAAGAAACAAGAATTGATTAAAAATTTTTTAACCGAAGAATTACCAAAACATTTACAAAATCTTGAAGTTCTCGGCAAATTATATGGCAATGGTGGTGCATTCTTTGTTGGCAATAATTTAACTTGGGCTGATTTATACGTTCATTCTCTTCTAGACTACGTTGTAGGATTGGATGAAAACGCTTTAAATCTTAGTCCATGGGTGAAACAAAATCGAGAAGAAGTCGAAAAACAACCTAAAATTGCTGAATATCTCAAGAATCGACCGAAAACAGCTTATTAAAACACTTTCTTTACAAGAGATATTGTCGAAAAAAAGAAAATTTTTTTATCAATGTTTACAACTTTTTATTATTTCATAAAAAACACCAAAAAGAAAATGAAAACATATTAAAATAGCTTTAGTCTGTAAAAAGAATTCCATTAATGACGTGATCCATACGAATATCCCATATGCACCAATTAGAAGTACAACTAAAATTAAAAATATGATTATAAAAATCCATATGATCTTATTATGACAAGCTAGACAACGAGTAAATCTTTCCCAAACTGTATCATCTGAATATTCATGTCGATGCGATTCCCAACAAGCACATGTCCATAGAACAAGATAAATCATACTAAATACCGATACAAGAACGCATATATAAGTATGATGAAGAATAAATAATGATTCTTTCGTATGATGTAATAAACATAATTGATTGAAATCAAATATGCAAATGAAATATGTTGGAAAAAGAAATGAACCTTTCTGTAAAAGTTGCGAACAGAGTAAACCGAACCATTTACTATAAATTGAATTCGAATTATTTCGATCGGAATCATCATGACAACAATAATGTGATTTGATTGATATTAGTATATCAAATAAACTCAGTAATGTTGCTACTCCTAAACTTAACCAAAAAACACTAATAAATAAACTATTATATGTTTCATGTCGATTAATTATATTCGTATACACAGTTCTCACATCGAAAGTAAATAGAGAATCACGTGAACAATTCGATGTATCATTGAGATCTGTTCGAATGATATAATAATCCGATGTTGTATTAGGAACATGGTAAATAGTAAATGAAGGACGATTTTGATATTTATCATAGGTTAAAACATTTGAAATAACAAAATAGAGCATTAAACCAACATTTATTAGTAATGTTATTAGGGTTAATATATGTCTTGTAGAACAGCAGTGTTTGTTTTCATCATCATCATCACAACATTTAGGCATCGTAATTCTTGGTATTCTTTGTTTTTTTTCTTCAAATAAAACAACAACAAAAAAAAAACTTTTTATGATAAGTTATCTAATTCTTTTGTTGAGATGATTGTAGTAACAATTGTTTTGCTTGTTGAATTCTTTGTTGAACACCTTGTGTAAATTTATGTGTTGGTTGCAAAGACTTGTGGAATATATCCAGTGATTGGTTGAAATAATCGAGTGCTGAAATGTAATTATGTTTATGAGAGAAAACACTGCCGATCGCTTCTAAAATGACTCCAATATCTGCATGATATTCTGGTAAAGATTTTTTTACAATCATTAGACTTTCTCCTAAATATTGAAGAGCTAAATCATATTGTCCAATGGCTTCATAAATATAACCCATATATCCTAGATTTTCTGCCAAATCAGGATGATTTTTCGGTAGAACTTTCGTATAAATTTCATGAGCTTTCCTACAGTTTGATAGAGCTAAATCGTGTTTTTCTAATCGATAATATATAACTCCGAGTTGACGATAGCTCTGAGCTGAATCGACATCGTTATTTCCTAAATATTTCAATCTTATTTGTAAACCAATTTGAGTATATTCAAGTGCTTTATCGTATTGGTTCAATCGTTGATAGACATCCCCAATCTGATTGCAACTTGACGCTATATTTCGATGATCATCTTTTAAGAATTTTCTTCTAATATCCAATGCTTTAAGATGATATACAAGCGCTTGTTGATGATTATCCTGTTCGATCGCAACATTTCCTAATCCAAAATAACAATTAGCAACTGATCGTTCGTTGGTTGCCAGTTCATTTAAAATTCGATTATAATATTGTTTAGCCTTATCAAAATCGCCCATTCGAAGGAGAATATCACCTAATGAAGCAATATTTCCAGAGCTTCTACTAATTTTTTCCTTTTGATATGCAAATAAATCTCGTAGATCATGATCATTATCACTACATAATGATATACAAGCAACCCATATTGAATATTTATCACTGTATACAACATTCGTAATTCGAAATATTGTACCAAGCATGAAAATAATCTCTTTTTCGGTTTTGTAATAACTAAGATGTGTTACATCAGCAAATGGTTTTGTCGATAGATGAACGTCGATTTGAATGTCATAAAGAATTTGTTGAACATCTTTACTCGATTGAGCTTGTTTGGTAAAATCAATAGCATATTTTCTATTTTTACTTGCCGAAAAAAATGAATTTATCGAAATAAATTCACCGATACTTTTCTTCATACGGCTAAGTTCATCCGTCGAAATCACTTGTCCTCGAAATACTCGATTAAATTGTTCGTTGGATGATGATTGTTTCAATTTTCTATGTTCTCTTGTCAATTCATTGAATAGATCTTTGATAAAAAATCGAAAAATAAATAATATATCAATATTTTGAATACGTAATGCTTTGTTTAAAAGATAATAAAAGCAACTCTCTCGCGTATACCACCAAATGGCATTTGTACCATTGTAAAACTTTTGAAATTCATCGATGATAGCCAAGAATTTCGTATTATTTTTATATTGATTTTTACAGATATCGATTAGTTCGTTTTTTGTTTCGAAATGTGTTTCCATACCGAGAAGTACTTCGATAAGTAATTGAAACCACATGAACGAACTATTTTCAGATTTGAGATTTTTATGTGTATATTCTTTGTCCGATCGATTGAAAATCATAATTGACCATGGATCTTCGTGCTTAACACGGCTTTGTTGATCTTGTGTTAATTGTCGAATAAGTTTGTTCAAATCAACGAACACTCCTTTCACCTAAAAAACGAAACAAATGATCAATAATTGTCTTGTTTTTTTCTTCTAATACTTTCGAATAATTGTCAGCCCATTGTTTATTACCATTTTTATCAAAACAATAAACATAAATAGAATTTAATTGTGATAAATTATGTAGACGTGGTACAAACTCTCGTCCTAATCGTCCCGATACAATTAATACAATTTTTTCGTGTTTAATACTTCGTATATATTCTTCACATTGATTAGCTTGATCGAATATTCGCAAGAAATTAATTGCTTCTCTCAATATACTTTGTGCTTCCATATTATCCTTTGTTTTATTAACATTTGCATCTAACCATAATAATGTAAATGTTTCAAGATTTATCAGTTTATCCATATAGTGGTCGATGATTGACGTCAATGATGAAGTTAAAAAAATCTATCGACTTGCTATTTAAATGTATGCATGTTGGTTTTTTCCTTTTTCTTTCAAAAAACGACGTTGCGGGGGCGGATAAATTACTGCATGAGTGAGCATTGAAATAAATTACATGTCTTACATGTTTACCTTAGAAAAAAAATACGAATATTATAACCAGAGGAACGAGAGATGGGCAACTATCATATGTAAGAAAATTCTCATAAAAATCGATTAAATTTTTAAAAAAATGATTGGATTTTAATTGATTTCTTCAATTGAGCAATTTATTAAGAAATTGAAGTCGTACTCTCACTGACTTCATGCTCCATGATGTTCAAGAAAGTACTGGATTTGTTATTCGAATCTACGTAAATGCATTCATCAGTAGATAAACAATCAAATAGTTATTAAAAATGAGGTTACTGTATGTTCTTTCGACAAGATGGTACAGTGTATTACCTACATCCTCACCCATTAAAATATCAATTATCTTTATAGTTCCTCGAATTATATCTCTATTATGTAGAAAAGGATTCTGTTTTTATAAAAATATTTTTTTCGTTGTATTTGTATTTGTTGTTGCTCAGAAATGTTTCGCCCATGGTAAGTTTTTGATTGATCAATAATATAAAAAGCGTCGGCAATTCATAATATGTATTTCTTTTTTCTTACAAATTGATTGTAGAAAATCAAAAGTGAGGAGCAGCAGATTTTTTGATTTGTTTTTCTTAACATAAACTAAGAGTCAGTTCAGTTTTATAAAATCTACTGAATTATTTTATCTTATTTTTCTAGATTGGCACAAATTTGCGAGACTATGATCTAAAATTGAAATTCAATCTTAAATGTAAACGAGAGTACGAAAAAGATTTTATATGAATGATTATGCACTAAACCTTTGATTAAAATTTGCAAGAACTATTCAAAACAAAATGTTCATTTTCACATTTCGAGAATAGCTCCATAGGAAACTTATATTTCTACGAAATCACCAATGGTTTCACGCACTTGTGTAGCAAAGTGACGACTTTTTTTTTAAATTCGTAGATTCGAACCGTCTAGCCATTGTTCAGTTGTTGGTTTCTTGTTCTTGTTATCGGTTGAATTTTAAACAACAATGAAAATCTCAATTTGATTCTAACAATTTAAAGCTCGATTATAATATTATTCAGTCTTAAAACGCACTTTATAGTACTTTTCGAGCCAAAATGTCAAATACTTTTTTCAAGAGCACTACTGATAACTATAGTTTTATCTGTTAGAAAAGGACGTTGCGAGTGTGCACGATAAAAGGTTACTTCGACTATAAAAGACACCATAATTTTTATTCTTAATATAAGGTCTTGTTTCATATACGTATTTGCTTATATGTCGTCGTCGTCATTAGTAGATAAAGTGGCTATTGTAACCGGATCCGCTGGTGGTCTTGGTAAAGTTATAAGTCAACATTTGCTAATTGCTGGAGCTCAAGTTGTCCTTTGTGATATGAATGAAACGGTTCTCGAAGCAACATTTAATGAATTGCAAACTTCAGGAAAGTGTATTGCCGTCAAAGTTGATGTTTCATCATCGTCTTCGATACAAGAATTATTCGAAAAAACAATTTCAAATTTTGGAAAAATCGATATTCTTATTAATAATGCAGGTATTATGGACAGATTTGATGGTGCAGCTGATTGTGAAGAAGATTTATGGAATCGAGTGTTGGCAATTAATTTAACTGGACCTTTTCTAACGACAAAATTAGCAGTGAAACATTACTTAGACAAGAATACGCCAGGAGTTATCTTGAATATTTGTTCATTAGGTGGAGTTTTAGGTCATCGAGCAGGAGCAGCCTATACGGCTAGTAAACATGGTCTAGTTGGATTAACAAAAAACACTGCTGCTGCTTATGCTAATAAAAAGATTCGTTGTAATGCAATTTGTCCTGGCGGCATGCAAACAAATATTGGCGCAGCAATGGCGAATGGTTTCAATCAAGAAGGCTTTGCAATTGTACAAAAATGTCTAGCAACTAATCCAGGCATTTGTGATCTTAATCAAATGGCAAATCTAGCAGTTTTTCTTTGCGAATCAGAATCAGGCGTTTTAAATGGAGCAATTATTAATGCTGATATGGGATGGAGTGCATCTTAATTTGTTAAGAAATTAGAAAAATAAAGTTGACTATAAACTGCAGCCATTCAACTAACATTTCTTGTCTGATCAGTCAAAAAAAAAAAGAATTTTATGTAGAAAAATGCTCACTCAGATCAAAAGGAAAAAGTATACGCTCGGTTGATTTATGTATACGAATAAACATTACTCGGAATTGAAAGAAACCAAACAAAACTTTCGAATATAAACAGTTTAATTCTTAGATAGGATTCAAAATAAATTCGTTTTGAGAGCGATCGACATTACCTATAATCCTATGTCTCGTTTGCATAGCACAGAAACTCGAGATAAAGTCTGTCATCGGCTTCTGTAGCTATATAAGATCTACTGTCGTTGTTAGCAATTACAAACTGTACTGTAACTGAGTATGCTGTCGAACGTCGACTGGTTTCCAAAGGAAGTTCATCAGAGAAAATTTCCATTGAACACTTTTATGTCTTGTCCTCATCTCTCATATAGTGTATGAAATGTACGTAGACTTTCTGTTTTCTTTAGTCAGGTTAATGTTACTACAATAGAAACGAACCACATAAGGTTCAATGGGATGACAACATACTTGTAGACAAATTTGGTGTAACAGTATATCGGATCTTCAAATGGTACAAAGTTCTTAAATTTATAGGTCCAATAGTTTGTATAATAGGACTATTCTTAGGTATACGGTGTTTCAGCTCCTACTAACGATGCTGATGTTGCTTCATCATCATCATCACCTTGGTTCAAAAAACTTTGGTAAAATAAGTGGGAGTGGTAAACAGCGCCATCATGTGGAAAGGTAGTATAACCAATCGATTATTTTTCTTATGAACAATGTTGTTTTTTAAATTTGTAATTTACAAATGAATCTACAGTGCACAATGCCATTATCGCTTCAAATTCTACCAGTCGAGCTCGTTTATCGAATACTAGATTATTTAGATGATGAAGACTTATTCTTATCGATGACTAATGTATGTCAACGATTGAATACCATTCTTGAGTCCTATCAAAGATATAAGGTAAACTTAGATTCTTTCATGATAAAAATCTAGTTCATAAGTTACTATATAGACAAAAACATATTTCTACATTGGATATAAGAAAATTAACAGTAAAATGTTTCAACAGCTTGCTCAAATATTAAAACATAACACAGTGATACTCTTTCTATTCAAATGTACTTATTCAAACAAACTGCTCCATCTCTTTTAGACATTGACATGTCTACGTTTACATCAGAATGAAATGGGAAATGAAAATGTACGATATATAATCGAAGCATTACAAAAGAATAAAGTAATACATTTACATATATTAAAAGCAAATTTTCTTATTATTATTCAGACGCTTGAATGTGTTAGTATTGAAAATAATAAAATTGACTCGGAAAATGCACAATATCTCACTGATGTATTGCAGCATAATAAAGTATAACTCATCATTTACTTAACTATTATTAGGAAAACTTTTTTCATTCATTTAACCTAAGGTCATTACAGAATTAAAACTCCCAAATAACGAAATTGAAGATAGGGAAGCACAATACATCAGTCAAGGATTACAAGGAAACACCGTAACATGATTGCCATTTGATCATATATGATTTCATTTTGATATGTTACACATAGACACTCAAAAGTTTGAATCTGTTTGGTAACAAAATTACAGCTAATGGCGCTCAATATCTTGCAAATGCACTGCGACATAATACAGTAGCATATCGAATAAATATTATTTCAACTGTAAAAGTTCGTTTTCATATTCTATGTAGACACTAACAAGTCTCATACTCACCCTCAATAGAATTGGATCTGAAGGCGTTCGACATCTTAGTGATGCATTACAACAAAACACAGTAACACATCAGTTGCTCTAGTTTTTTTTTTCTGTTTAAATGTATTTGATTTAGACTCTAATCAAACTGGATCTTACAGATAATGAAATTGAAGTCAAAGGTATTCAGTATCTTTGTGAAACACTACGACACAATTCTGTAACATATATTTGTCTATTCTATCGTATCGTTACTTTTAAATGTCATTTCTTTATTTTGTACAGACACTTCAATACCTTGGTCTTGGAAATAATAGAATTGGATCTGAAGGTATTCGATATTTAAGCGAAGCGTTACAACATAATACAGTAATGCCGTTTATATTTTTTACACTTCTACGTGTAATTGCATTTCCTGTAGGCATTGATATCCCTTGATCTTAATTCCAACTCACTTGGATTCAGAAGTGTTGAATATCTCAGCAATTTATTACGCCACAATACAGTAATATATATATATATATATATCTTTTACGTAAATATAGTTCTATTCATATTTTCTAGACACTTGAAAGTCTTAACCTTAGTTATAATCTGATTGGATGGGATACTGTTCGGCCTTTGAGTGAAGGATTACAAAATAATACAGTAGAATAATAATTATTTATTTATTTCGATTAAAATGTATTTGTTCTTTAAAGACGCTTAAATATTTATATCTCGAGGGTAACAGAATTGGAGATGAAGGTGCTCGCTATCTTAGTCAAGCATTACAAGTTAATACAGTAATATTCTGTCTATCCTTTTAAATACTAAATAGAATGTTTCAAATTTTTCTGCAGACTCTACTGGAACTCAATCTTGAGCAAAATTTAATTCATGATGAAGGTGTTCGCTACCTCAGTGAAGCATTACGAATCAATAGGGTAACACTTCACTCTAGTTTTAAGATTACTAGAACGTGTTTTACCATGTTCTGCAGGTTCTAACGACCCTCAATCTTCAATGTAATGAAATTAAATCTACAGGCGCTGAATATCTCAAAGAAGCATTGAAATACAATACAGTCAGTTTCTAGTCAATTATTATTCATATACAATGACTCATTTTTTTATAGACAATTACAGAACTGTATTTATTGTACAATCAGATTGAAGACGAAACTATTGAATATTTTGAAACTTTAATGGAACAAAGACTCAATGAATGTTACAATTAAAACTGTGTTCAAGAGAAATTAGTTCTTCCATTTGTTAAATCTTGCACTGGTGTTTGTTTTTTAAATATTTTTCGGGAACGCATTATCTTCACTATATCATTGAAGAGATAATGTCGTCCTTCCCATATATGAACAACGATTGCAACAAACAAAATAATACCAAATATCATAAATAAACCACTTAAGGATTCGATAGTTGTTGCAGTTACGACAACCACTGTATTTGAACTCGAACACATTGTACCACGAAACCATTTTGATTTTAATGTGTCCAATTGACCCGATTCACGCAATGATAAAATCGTATAATCAAAGGTTCTCGCATATAACCAATTCTTTGGCATTACAATTCCAAATACTGACTCGTCAACACCAACACCAACTAATGTTAAATTACAATATATATTTGATGTTGCATATTCTAAAATACCTGAATCCATAATAGCTGCATCGATATCATCACTAAGTAATTTTCGAAAGATATCAGCTGCCTCAAGCAGTGGATAATAATTCTTTATTCCATTAGATATTTCTCGTAAATAATAAGCTTCAATCGATGAATTCGGCATAATACCAACACGACTAAGTAAAACTTTTCCATTTTTAATATCATCAACTCCTGTAACGATATCTTCAGTTCTCATCAATGTTAAATTTGATGCTAAATTAGCAGTATATGTTGCAATAATAACAATACTTAATGTGTATAATGCAACTGTAACAAGACGGCCAGCTGATGTTTTTACAGTGAAACTTGCACCATAACCAACAATATTTTCAAATGAGTAATAAATACTCATCGCAATTGAACCAAATAGTGTTTGATTTTGTAAGACTTGACTGTGTTGTCGTTCAAAAACATAAATCAGAAGACCAGCAAAAACCATTACCAATAATAAAACCATCCATAATTGAACTGATAGTGGACTTAAAAATGCGGTGAGAGATGTCTTTGTAATGGTTCGTTTACGAATAATAACCCGTAATGAATTATCGAATATTGAATTCGAGAAACTAACTCGTTCAGTACGTGATGCTGTTACTGTAACATCTGCGATGACAATATCATAAATACCATTAACAACTCCATCAACTAAACTATTATAAGTGTGATTACCTGGTACGATTTTAATCTCGGGAATGAAACCCAATTGATCAACGAGCAAATTGATAAGATCAGGAATATAACCAATCAGAGTTGTTCCAGACGTTTCTGAATTGTCGCTTGCTGTTTTGATCATTGTAAAAGGATCAACAAGGTAAACAGCTACTCGTAATCTAATACCTGATATAGATGGAAGACCATCTGGTGGATCAGTGGTACTTCCTGGCCAAATAATAGCACTTTCTGATGCATGTTCTTGCCATTTAGTTGAACTCGACCATACCAATACAGGAACATTTACCAAGCCATTTACAGTTGGTTGAATATTGTTGGCAACATAATAAATACCATCCAATCTATCTGTAACATCCATCGAAAATTTAATCGGCCCTGATATACCTAAGAACTCTGTTGTACTAATAGTATTTATGAAGTCACCACCATTAGTCAAAGAGGAATCAAGACATTCAGAAGTATTTGTAATTGATAAACATAAGTTAGATTCATTAGATATTGTCGAACAATACTGTTGTAATGCTTTGATATATGTCCAAGTTGCATCAAATGCAAAATAAGCATAATAACTTATATCATCTGATGATGGATAAGTTTCAGGATGATATTGTTGCCATAAATTTAACGCTATATTTAATAATGTCGTATTCACAGTTGCATTAACAACACTGCCTGTCACTGGCTCAACTGTAAGCATACCGATTAATTTCTGTCGAAGTGTCTTGTTTGAAACTGAGATTAAACCATCCGAACTTAATATCCATGTGAATTTTGGACCCAGTACATCAGCGTCGAGAGCAGTTTGTACGATCATTTGTGTATATGGTTCACTAGTCCACAAAACAACTATTCTTGTTGGACTATCAAGTAAAACGCTTTTAAAATTTTCTTGAAGAGTTAATGTATTGATATTATATATGATTGTTTGATCGACTGATAGACCATTATCATTGAATGCTTCACTAATAACACGTGCACCACCAGTACCAAAAGCATCATTTTGATAGATAATGATGCCCGATGTCCAATTATATCGAAGAAAAAGATCAACCATTGCTACTGCAGCTGCTTTATCTGATGAAACTGTTCGAAAGAATGATTTATATCGACTTCGATCTGATAAATCAGTATTGGTTGCTGAATAGGAGATAACAGGAAGATTAATAGTTCCAGCAAATGCAGCAAGAGAATCAGTTTCTCTCGAATATGCAGGTCCAACAATACCAACGATACTTGAATTAGGTAGTGCTTTACATGCACCTTTAAAACAATTCATCACATCACCACCTGTTGAAATCATTTGCCATCCAATATATTTTCCACCAATCGTTATATTGTACTGTTGTGACAGCAGTACAGCTGCTTTAAACATTGCTTCAGGATGAACAGATAACGTTGTTGGTTGAGTTGTATTTGGTGCATCAGGAAATAGACCCAGCAGATCTATAGTTGGTTGATTAATCGATGGCCAATCGGTTTTTACATGATGGAAGTAGAAAAAGAAAAAAAGTGTGATGTAAGTGAAACACGCCATATGGAAAATGACTTTTTAGTTATCGGTAATTTATTGAATTTACACTAATAGAGACTAATTGTATGATTGTTTCCGAATTGGTCGTTTAATTTATTTATAGAAGAAAAAAAAGCAATCTATTTTTTTTTGTTTACATCGAGGGAAAAACACTTTCGATCCAAAGTCTACAATTTTTTTCAATATGAAATATTCGATTAAATTGATATTTTTCTTGATTAAACCAACTAAGAAATGTTTCGAAATCATCGACCCATAAATCTACTATCGACAAATGTGTTAATTCATTTAATAAATACACAAAATATTCTCGATTCGTTAATTTATATTTAAATTGTTCAATATTCGAAAAGATTCGACAGAATAATTCTACTTGACTGAATGTTTCAAATGAATAATAATTTTGACTTTCTAAATTCACAATCATTTCATTGAAATAATTACACAATGGTTTATGTTCAAACAAACAATTCAAATCAATTGAATTGAAATTAATCGATGATAATCGAGATGATCGTTTGAAAATTTCGAAACAAATCATCGGTATATATTCATCATTCGTATCAGTGAAAATATTCAAATGTTCAACGTTCGATAAATTCATAATCGATGATAGATCCAAAATAAACTTGTCGACAATTGACTCGTTTTGATTTTTATAAATAAAACGTAATGTCAACGATTTAATATTGTCGAAATAATCTCGCCATCGAATTGCATTCGGTGATTCGAAGGTGAGATCGAGTTTTTCAGTCTGTTGAAATTTATTCGTTTTATTCAATTGATATCTTATCGGTCGGGCTTCGAATACGTATTCATTCGATACGAAAGGAATCGTATGAATGATTGAATACGATCCATTGTAACCGTAATCCGTCTGCCATTGATGTTCATCGAGCCAGAATGTTGTTTGAAATTGTTGAAAATTTTCGAGAATAAACAATCGACTACGCATTGAAAATGAAAATTGAAATTTAACTAATTTCGTCAGTGAATTTTGAATTAAATATTGCCAACGAGGAGCATTGATTAGTTGAGAATTTGTCTTTGATATGATTGTTAAAGAATCAATATTTGGCGTTTGTGAAAGAACAAATTCTAAATCATCGAAATTGCATTCGAAATTTTTCATAATAATTCGTTTTAATTGTAAATTCGACTTTAATATTAAACTATTCGTTGTTTGATTTGATTTCGAGATTGAACCAAGATTTAAATATTTCAATTGAATAGCATCATTCAATATCAAACAAAGATCATTGAAAAAACATTCTGTTAATGTCAAATGAGTAATCGTTGGAAGTTGATCAACAAGAGATTGGCACGAATTGAATGATTTACATTTGAAGGGCGTTAGTGATTTAATTCGTAGATCTGAATTTTGATCGATATCAATTAGAGCGATTCGTTTTAATTGAGAGAATTCATCGAATGAAAACCAAGAGAGAAAAAAATCGATTTGTTTGTATAGATTTCGATTGAGTAATTGTAATGTATGAATCGATGATTTAAGATTTGGATTCGAACGAAGAATATGACAAATTTGAAGGAATTTTTCTTTTGGAATTTTCTGAAAATTTAAATGTAATGGTATCGATTGAATTAATGTTTGAAAACGAGTATTTAATTGATTGAATCCATGAAAAATCTCCCAAGTTGTTAGATATTCCAAACATTCAACGAATATTTCGTTTGGTAATGCTTCGAACGTCGTCATATTAAATCACATGAGAAAGAAAAAGCACAAAAGTATGCAACAAGCATTTTTGTTTTCTATGCAAATATTTATCCTTGTGATAGTGCGCATGTGTGTGTTCTCAAAGAATGAAGAATAATGATTCATTCGGCGGTTTCATTTTCAATTTTGATACGTCATTTCGATCTAAAATTTATCCGTCAATGCTAAAGTAGGATTATTTCATTTCTAATTAAAAGATCTTTTCACTAATTGCATAGAAAAACAAGTGCGTGCCTAATGAAAAGTAATGTTTTGTTCGAATACAGCAGTCGAGTCATTCTGTAACTTCAAATTATGTCAAATAGCACATTACAAGCAAATGATTTGATCGTTGCTTATTATCCATTTACTTTGATTATTGTTGGTACATTACTCAATTTGTTCACGTTCTTTATTCTCTGTCGATCAGCATTCAAAGATACAAAACGACAACCAGTCATTCATTATATGCGTACGATTGCGATCTTTGATATTCTGATGTTATACGGTTGGAATCTAGATCATTATCTACAGATTGTACATGGATACATTCTTTTAATCTATTCAATTCCAACGTGTAAAATCTTTGGATTTCTTAATTATTTTGCTGGTCAATCGTCAGCTTGGCTTCGTGTGGCGATTAGTTTCGATCGATATCTATCAGCCAGTCATCTTCATCGTACGATTTTCAATCGTGAAAAAACGATTTTAATTATCATTGCATCTATTATCATCTTTTTCTTAGTACTTAATTTACATTTTTTAATTTTTACTTGCTTTCTAACATCCAATGGATTTGTCGATCCAAATGCTCGATTTTATGTCATCTATCCACTATGGGATTATGTTAATCTAGGTTTTTATAATTGTGTACCGACTTTATTAATGATTGTTTTCAATAGTCGAACTATTTATCATTTGATTCATCTTCGTCGTGTTCGTATCATTCAACAATCGGCTATTCAACATCAAGCCATATCTGTAACATTAATTTTAACAACATGTCTCTTTTTAATCATGACTATTCCAGCAACAATTGTTGCAGCATTCTTCTTTACAATACCAACAACAATTCTAGCTAAAGTTTTAGATTCAATTTTATATACATATCATATACTATCATTTGTCATTTATTTTCTCACATTCAATGCATTTCGACACGAAGTTCTTGCGTTATTGACTTGTAGAAAAAAAAATCAACAACAAATTGTACCAATTCGTACGAACTGACATTTGAAATAAACATAAAACGATTATCGTCGCCATGTTTTAACGGATTCTTTGAGTTCTCGTTTGTATAAATTCGATGGCAGGACAAAAACAACGAAGACAAGCATCGATGGTACGAACGAAATCAAATAAGCAAAAAGAAATAATGACGGATTTCGAGATGATTTTATACATGATGATATTAACGAAATGATAAGACGTGGTGATGAGAGAATAACTAATACAAGTGGACTGATTAGCATATGTTTATGTATACGGAATTCTTTACGAAGATGTTCGAAATAGGTTTGTTGACGTTGACTTTTCGTATGTTGTCGAGCACCGTTAATAATAACGAATAAAGCCGATAGTAAATTAATTGTAAATGGTGCGAGAAAATGTATGAAAAGAACAGTTGAATTATAATATTGAAACGAATTTGAATAATAATTGACACACCATGTTCGATGTTCTTCTTTGTCATCGAATAGATTTCGATGAAGAAATTCATGAAGAAACGATAGAATGATTAACAATGGAATGAAATAGATCAAACGTTTCGCCATTTGTACACTCGATTTTTTGTTAAATTGAATTTTTTTAAGTACAGCATACGCACGTTCGATAGCTACACAAGCATTGAACCAATTCTCAGTATAAAGAAAGATTTTTAATAGAGGATCGATTGAAATACAACCGATATGAAGTATCGTTCGATTGGTAATTATATTTAATTGAGAAAGAATAAGAAAACAATATTTAAGTGTAAACATACATATTGTTAGAATAGATGTTCTTGATGATGCGAGAAGATAAAAACCACAACCAATTTGTTTGCATTTTTGTCTTTTAAAAATTAAACAAGAAATTGTTCCGCTTATCAAGCCAAATGAAAAGAAAAGAATCGTTATCAATCCAGTTATTATTACAATTAGTGATTGATTAAAAAATGATCGATTTGGTTGAATTTCATATCGAAGAATATCGTCAAGAGTGAGACCAAAGCCTTTGGCATAAAATTGACATTGACTACCAAAATAACAATCGGAACAAATACATATTCGATCCGATGGACACGTTGGATCATCTTGCAAGCATAGACCATTATTTTGACAGTAACCAATCTGTTTACATGTTCGTACTGTTTGATGATCAAAATGAAAACAATTTGGTAGATATCCAGAAGCACATAGACACATGTATGTTTCATCGTAGAAACAAGATATTGAACTTTGCTCGCGGCAGATCAATGGATAGTATTTGACGCGTCGAACAGATGGTAGATTTTGAATAGTTGAATTGAATAGTTCGTGAATTGAATAACATCTTTGTTTGGAACTAATCGATGTTGATAGATCATAGAATTCAGAAGAGTGTGAAGCAGCTAAATAGTAATCATTTGTAGATTTAACAAATACCATATGATATGATTTTGAGAGATAGAATAGTAATGTTTTCTGATTTTGAATGAATTTTCGTAACATGACAATGGTCGATGGTTGTGTTGTATTTAACACAGTACTAATATAAACTTGAACGTGAGATGGTAGGAGTATGTTATCGAAGGTAATTGATAGTCTTCGTTTTCTTTTCTCACATCGAGATCCATGGAATTCTTCAGAACACATACAGATATGATTATTTGTGCCTATATGATCATGAGTTAATACACATTGACCATTGTTTTGACATGCATTCGATGGACATTTCGCAGATAGAAGACATCGTGGACCGACTTTGTTTATTGAACATAGACAAATCGATCGATTATCTATTGATCCTATGCAAATCGAGTCTGAACCGCAATCATCACATTTAACAGATATTTGACATTGTCGACCTGTCCAATTCGTTGGACAATGACAAAATAATAATTGCGTATTTTCATATTTTTGACAAGAACCTCCATTATAACATGTTAGATTGCATAAATAAGAATTGATCGTTTGTTGAGTGGGTAAAATGAGTTGTTTGGCCAATCGATTGACTGGTAGAAATGCAAATGGTATAGGCAAATACCAACTTGCATTATGTTGTAATTTTGTCTTGTCATATGCATCTATTTGAATATGATAAGTATTCGATTCATTCTTTGGTCGAGTAGAATATAGCAGATAGATATTGAATTTAATTTTACATCCCCAAAGAGCCATGAAAGTAAATTGTTCGTATGAATGTAATTGATCATATTGATCAATAAGTTTAACGACTATTGCATAGATAGTATGTCGATCGACAGGTAAGAAACGTAATGTAAGACTAACACGTTGATTTTGATATTGACATGAATGTCCGTAATAACTTGGTGGACAAAAACAAATGTAACTGCTTTGATTCATGTCATATGATGTACGAGCGAATACTCCTCGATTGCAGAGATTATTTTCTTCTATTGTACTATCATCAGTTTCATTAGTTTCTTCATCGAATGATTCGATACTTCGACGCTGACGAATTGTTTCATTCGATTGAGAATGAGAAGGATATCTTGGCGATGTTTCCAATGAAAAATATGGATAATTTTTGTTTATCTTGAATAATTGACAGAAAACAGATTGATCAAATATATAATCTTCCTCGAAATCATACAAACATGCCTCCAGTCGAAGACTACAACCATCTAACTTTTCATCTAGAGAACACTTATCATCATCGCACTCTCTTTTGATTTGTAGACAAGTTTGTTGAGTTCGACAGAAGAAATTATTTTTATCCAATAAACTATTGTTCTTATTACGACAATAACTTTTCTCATCCGATGCGCCCATACAATCAATAATTCCATCATTGATACGATCGTGTGGTAAACATATCACTGTATTCTGCTCTTTTAAAGAAATACAAGGCTGTGATCGTGGCGGACAATTCGACTGAATACAATTATTTTCATCTTGCCCATCAGCGCACGCCCAAAAACCATCGCATGTTGTGTAGATATTTTTACATGGCCAATGATCACATTCCGTTTCATCGGTATATTCGATACCATTGATATCGACAATTCCGTTGCAGATTTGCTGAAAATAGATTTGATTGAGATCATTTGTTCGTTGATTTAATGAAGAACTAATATTGTAGTTTTTATCATCTTCGAAAGGGCAATCGATGATGTTATCGAGAAGACGATGTTTAGATATGCATTTCGTTGAATTTTGACAACAATAAACTGATGAATGTGTTCGATTGATTTTATACGGATGTGAACATCTATGAAAATAATTTTCAATAATCGAATTAAATTCTGCAAAATCATAAATTTCATCAAAATTCAAATTTAAAAGAGAACGATTAACACAAGTAAGATTCTTATATTTAAACGTTGGTTTAATATGACTACATCTATTTCTATCATAACAAATGTAATCGGGCAAAAGAATACGAAAATATCTTGCTACCATTGTATCACCTTCAATCCAATAGTCAGGACCACGAAATATTCGACTTGGACGGTAATTAAAAATAGCATGAAGATTGTAGAACATCGAAGGCGTACTGGGATATAATCCTAAGCCAAAATACCTAAAAGGAATTATCGAAGTAAGTATATGATCGTCTTTAGGAACACCATGAACGTGTTGATTAAAATAATTCCAATCTTTCATGTACGACGAAAGAGGACGTGTATCTACACGAAAGAAAAGGTCGTGGTCGTTTAGCAGAAGTGTTCCATTAATAAATTTTTGGCTAATAAATGTGACTGTTGTATGATTTGTATAAAGATAACGAATATGACCGTTGAGAACATAATCAATTGGAAATTGAATAAATGGTTCGCAATTCTTGGGATAATATGGTTCATCTACTGAAAGATGGCTTAGAACGATACGACAATCATCACTTGCATAGACGGATTGAATCATAGTGAAACAACTGTAATATTTCTCACAATTATAATCTAGTTCATTAGATTTTAGAAAAGATTTTTTAAATAATGCTGATCGAATATTTTTGCATGACAGAAATTTTGCAACACATTGTCCATCTCCACAAACGAAATTGTCTTTACCCGGTCGACACATATGTTCTTCACAGCGAAATGTCGGATCTTGAAAGCACATATCAAACAATGAGGGATCATCGAGTTCATCGGACCGATCTAAACAATCAGGATTGTTTGGATCATCTTGCCAAAAATCCTTTGAAATACACATTCCGTTATCACAACGAAATTCATCTTCATGACATTCGTTGATTTCCATTTGCCAGCATTCTATTTCATCTTCACCGTTATCAATACACTCGATTTGCCCGTTACAAATTTCTCTCCAATCAAGACATAAAAATGTTGCACCACGATTGCACTTTAAATGTGTGTAACAAGTCAAATTCATTGATTCTCCAATTGTTTCAGTAAAATCGTAATTTTGAAATCGATTAAATGTCATTTGAACAATCGAAGAAAATGATCTATGTTTATTTGTACCAAATGAATATTGACAACGAGAACCAAACCATGGATTTGTACAATTATAAAACACATCTTCCATTGATAAACTTGAATGTATCATTGGTTGATTAAGATAATATGAATATCTTTCAATTAAATCGATTGTAGCTGACCATAATAATAATTGTTCAACGGTGATATTCGATTGAGCTAATTGGGCAAAAGTAAAAGTTTTTGTATATGTTCGAGGATCAGCTGTCAAATTTTCATCAATCCGAATGCAGTATTTCATCATTTGTTTAATTGAATGATCCAATCGAAAATCAACACTATCACTATTAATATAATGATAAAAACAATCATCAGTTTCGTACAAATTCAAAGATCCATCAACGATCTTTTCAATGAATAAAACCGTAAGAATAACTCGAAATGTTATCATTCTATATACTTCGCTTTTTATTGACTGACATGCAATATTATACGTATAGTTATTCAATAAATAAATCCAAATAATATACTTTTTTTAATCAAAATTTTGACAATTTGACAACTTTATCAGTTCTCGATTTGTTATTGCTCGTAGGGGAAGATAATATGCGGAAGAATAGGAGTACTGTGGAATCTTCACAATTTCTGTCCTATTAAATTCAAACATAACGAAATTTGTTTAGCAACAGCACGGTAAACATGTCTTTCATACTTTAAAATCATCTGTAAAGTTTCAATAATCCAAATTCATTTTCTATTCCAGACCGTTGACGTAAAGAAAAAAATTACCATATAAATTAAAATCAATAATAACAATGAATACGATTCTGCACGAATTCGTATAAGAGACCTTCTATTTAATGTTCTTGACAGTGGATTATATTTTTCTTCATTTTATATAAAACTTCAACATGAAGAATATATTTTTAATATTTCTATTTTTGTTTAAAATCATAAATAGTATGCATTTCAATGGTGGAACTATTCGATGGGAACCTGTTGATCCATATGATAATTCAAGTATGACAACGATAACAATAATTCAATCATATTCCTGGAGTTATCCAACAATGAAATGCGATATAAACGTTCCGATCTCGACCAGTGGTCGTGCCAATCAAAATGAAGATCTAAATTGCGTGGCAGATTGTAATACAGATGGAGGTTATTCAGAAAAGCCTATCGATATATTGACAGATTGTAAATCAACAAGTTCATCATTAGGCATGATGACAAGTGAAAGATCAGTTAATATCACATTGAATGCTAGTGCACATTTTTCAATCGCCTATCAAGATGCAGCTTGGCGAGCTTTAAATTCTCCGGCAGTTAGTGGTTTAGATTGGTCGATTTTATGTTCGATTGATTTACGAAAACGATCCGATGGCATAACGAATACTCCTCCGGTATCGTCGATTGTTTCACCACAGTATGCCATTGTAAATCAACCGACACAAATCAAAATACCCGTGTCAGATGCAAATCAAGGTGATGATGTTCGTTGTCGATGGTCGACTGTTCAACAAGGTTATCGACGAAAACGATTCGATTATTTTGATGAATATATTGATCATCAAATTAAACATAATCGAGAAAAACGAGACACAAAAAAATGCGATCATAAAGATTGTAAAACACAGTGTGGTAAGGATTGTAAATGTGACTGTACTATTTGTCAAGGAACAACTTGTAAATCTGGTGGAAAAGATAAATGTGACACAAAACCAGCTTGTCTTTCTCTGTTGACTACAACTCGAACGACACGAACGACCACGCCTAAAACAACTGTGTCAACAACAAGTGAAATACGTGGTACGAAACGATCAACATCAATCTATCCAACTCGGCAAACAATCGATGAATGTGCTGGCATATGTTATCCATCGAGCACACCTCCTGGAACGACTCTTTCGAATTGTACAATCACTTTTACAGGAACTGTTGCAGGCGCTTGGTATGCTGTGGCTGTTCAAGTCGAGGATTTTATGAACACAACAAGCAATGAATCAATGAGTTCAGTACCTGTTCAATTTTTAATACATGTTCTTCCAACGCCACGGTGTTCAGATTTACCAGTTTTCGAATCGTTTGGTGATTGTTTTGAAGTACAAATCGGTGTACCGATAAGTTTTGAGTTCTATGCTCAAAATCTATGCGATCCGGATGTTTCAACAATTACAGATATTGTCATTTCTTTTCCAATTCAAGGTTTAAAAATGACGAGTTTCGGCACAATTGCCGATGATTTATTTGCAGTAGCAAGTTTCATTTGGACACCAGAAGCCAATCAAATTGGACCACAAGAATTCTGTACAATTGCTTTTACAAGGTTTTATTTTTTTTCATTCTGAATTGAAGAAAAATATAGTCTATTTGTTTATTTTTATTGGATTACAATAGTGAATACGTTCAATCGGAAGAATATTGTGTTACATTTTATGTTCAAACAGGTCCAGCTTGTACGACAACATCTACAACGTCAACAACAAGTACATCGACAACTTCGACAACAACAACTACGTCAACTTCGACAACAACAACTACGTCAACTTCGACAACAACAACTACGTCAACTTCGACAACAACAACTACGTCAACTTCGACAACAACAACTACATCAACTTCAACAACGACAACTACATCAACAACAACAACTACTACATCAACAACGACGACATCAACTACAACGACAACAACAACCACAACAACAACGACGACTACCACGACAACTGCTACGACAGCAACAACAACATTGACACCAAGTAAATTTGATAATAATCTTATTAAAATAATATTTTTAACAAAATCTATATTAGAAAAGAGCGTCCATTGGTTAACAATTGTTGGTCTATCATTATTAGCTTTTCTTTTAGCAGTATGTTGTGCATGTTGTTGCCTTTACTATTATCTATGGTAAGATATATCAATTGAAATAAACATCAACGAAAATAATTCTTCAGGGGCGGTGGTGTTCGACGTCGAGTACGCCGACGAAGAAGAAGTCAAGACATCAATGAACATCAAATGACGCCGTATCGCATGCTAAGTACGCATTTTCTTATAATTAAAATATTAATCGTATCTGATTAGATATGATAAATTCAATTGATGGCAGTCGAATGTCTATGACCGATGGAGATAATTTCCCATTATTCGATAAGGTCTCTCGATGTGAAACACTTCCTGAACAATCGAATATTCAAAATACAAATGATCGAACATCGTTTGTGGTTGTTACACGAGTAAAACCTGATCAACAGGATGGACAATCTCGTCGTTTATCAACTCGAACTCTTCCAGCAAATATTACTATAACTAATGTCAATAAATAAGCTTATATGTTTTCTTGTTTTTTGAATAAAAACACGTAATATTTTTCCATCTTTAAAAAGAACGTCTAATCACTATGATGCTGGATTAAATCAAAAATAAACACAATGGTCTTTTCTTCATTATATACAAATAAGGCTTTGCTATATAATCCGTATGTCAGAACTTTCTCAACGTTTTTCTAAATACTTTTGTCTCATTAATGATGAACAGCAATCGTACGATTCACGCACTCAATGAAATCATTAACAATCTAACATTATATGTTCCGCATTTTATTATCACAATTGGAACATTGAGTAGTTTATTGAATTTATTAACATTCACATCAAAACAATTAATTAATAATCCATGCGCTCTTTATTTTTCCATTTCAAGTATATTCGATTTGTTTTATTTATATTGTAGTACATTAATACGTTTAATCAACGATCATTATCCATATATTTTACCTCATCGATCAAGTCTATTTTGTAAAATACGAATCTATTTGTCTGTTACTACGCCATCGATAGCTACTTTTTTCATAGCACTTGTTGCCATTGATCGATGTTTGAAGACATCCTATTCGAATAAATGGCGTCATTTAAGTCACATAAAAATCGCTCGATGGATTTCGATTTATTCTCTCATTTTCTGGGCAACTGCATATTTTCATGTGCCTATTTATTTTGAATTACGAATAGGTAATATCAACAATGATATATTTCTATGTTTACCTAAACCTGGTATTTATACGAGTTTTGTTGGTATTTATTTTCTTGTTTGTAATACAATTCTAATGTACAGTATTATGTTGACGGCGAGTATAGTTACATTAGTACATATTCGAAATTCACGAAATCGACGTCAAATGAGAACATTGAGAGTACAGAAGAATAAATTTCGAAGAATCGATCGTCATCTGATTACTATTATGTTTTTTCAAGTTGGAATTGGTATATTATTAACAGGATTTCGTTGTATTTTCCTAGCATACAGTTTTCTTACAGACGATAGTTATCAAATTTCTATTCGAATGTTTTTCGATCGATTAACTATTCTTTTTTATTATCTAAATTTTACAAAATCATTCGCTGTTAATACATTGACAAGTCCTCTATTTCGTGATATTTTTTGTCAACGTCTAATTACGATCTGGAAAACTGTCATTAAACATTGATATTAATTCGTATTGTTCTTGTTTCGATTGAGTACATTAGTAGGCCGAGCTAGTTTTCGTTGTCCTAAATCGATAAGAAAATCAGTGACCGAAGCAGGTATCATTGAAAGAGGAAAACAGAATAAACTCGATTGCCAACCGGGCCGATAACGAATACGTGGTTTCGAGCTTAACATTGCATGACATACAGCATCGACGACTTTCTTCGGATCGTCGGCTGTTTGAGTTGCTAATTTTGTTCCTTCTCGAAGCCAATCAGAAAAATAAGCTTCACCCCAACGTTCTTTCGTCGGTTCGTCGATATGATTCGTCCAAAGTGTTTGCATACGTTCAGTCATGCCTTCTATGATAGGCGTACGCATAAAACCAGGCTCGATTATCGAGACATGTAAATCCCATACAGACATTTCACGACGAAGACAATCCGAAAATGCTTCGAGAGCATATTTCGACGAACTATACGCACAAGCACCAGCTGCTGCAAGATAACCTGCCGATGAACTCATATTAATAACACGTGAATTTGCTTCAGTAAGTAATAATGGTAAGAACGTCTTTGTCATAGCTACATGTCCGAAAAAATTAACATCCATTACTTGACGCATAGTCGAAATCGATGTCCAATCGATGAGACCACCATTGGCGATGCCGGCATTATTAATCAGTCCAAATAAACTTGATGTTTTGCTTTTAACTAATGAAAAAGTCGTATCGATATCCTGTTGAGAAGTAATATCGAGTAGAAATACATTGGCACGTGATGATAGTTTATCGGCAAGTGTTTTTAAATTCTGATTGTTATACACACCAGCTAGAACATTAAAACCTTGATTATCCAATTCAATAGCAAGACTATGTCCGAAACCAGTATCACAACCGCTGATCAATACAAATTTATTACGTGAATCGATGTTCTTCGATCGAGATAAATATTTCGAAAGAAAATAGATTGTACAACAAAGTAATGCAACACACATCAGTATTATTATCGTCGTCATTTAAACGAAAAAACGTTGAAACATGCTGTTTTTCTCTCTCGTTCTTTTGTATTTTTTCTTCTGTCGTCATGTGACCTTACGATAACAAAAACATTTATACTTTGTGCTTTATTTTATCAAGATTGTTTTTATAAATCGTTAGATGAGGATGATTTTCCGGCAATGTTTTTTGTGCAATATCAATCGCTTTTTCGAAAAATGAATACGCCTTTGAGTAGTCTTGCATGTGCTTGTATATTTCACCTATATGATTATACGTCATGGCCAGATCGGGATGATTGGGAGCAAATGATTGTTGACGAATTGCAAGTGCTTTTTCATAATTAGAAAGTGCTTGGACATAATCACTTAACCTATTATAAATATCTGCAATGTTATTGTAGGACGTTGCCAGATCGGGATGATTGGGAGCGAGTGATTGCTGACGAACTTTAAGGGATTCTTCGTAAAACTGAAAGGCTTCGTTGTAGCTTTCTTGTTGAGTTTTTATAGTTCCTAATTGATCATAAATCGATGCTTTTGCAATATTGTCTGTCTCCTGCTGTTTCAATAGCATTTTGTAGATTTGTTCAGCATTTTCAAGTTGACCCATTTTACATAATACTGAACCCAATCGATGCCATCCGCTAGAATTGGGACATGTCTCTTGTCGAATACGATCAGTAAGCATTTGAAGATCTTTGTCGTTGTTATTCGTTAAGGTTAAGTTCACTATATAGGTATCAGGATTATCACTAGTTGGTTGAATACCATCGATTCGAAAGACAGAATTCATCGCAAAGAGAATCTTTTCATCCATAGAACCATCACAATTGTGCTGTTGAATCGATGCAAATGGTATCGTTGATTGATCAGGTTGAATCTTCATTACAAATAAAACATTATGTGCAAAACTCAATGAAACTTCGCGTTTTTTGCTTGCCAATAAGAAATTATTAAATGACAATAGGCCACCTGTGTTCTGTTGAAATTTTGTAAATTCTATTTTTGTCATTCCTTGTTCACGATATACGATGAATGGAGTATGTGCTTGGCCATCTCCGAATTGTTCTTTATGCAGCTCTTCAATTTGTCGATGAAGATCGGCAATAAAAAATCCCATTTTAATGATGATATCTCCATCTAATGATCGTAAAGCACGATTCAACATCGGATACAAAAAGCAATCAGAAGTATACCACCGTACTGGAGACTTCTTAGTACGTGTTTGTTCGAATTTATTAATATTTTCTAATTCATAATCGTTATCAGCGAATAGATTTCGACAATATTTTAGAAAATATTGAATATGTCGTTCTTCGAATTGAATGGTTAATAGAATTTCTTTGAATATACTTGCGTACACGAATGAAGATGCATTTGTTTTGATAAAACTCATTGGAATCGAATCTTGTTCATGCTGACGAGTAAGTTTTTTGAGAGCTTCACATATCGGTTCGATTTTGGCGAATACACCCTTAATTTTCGACCAGTTTTTCGCCCATATTTCATGGTGACTTTTGTTGCCACAGAAGATAAAAATGGTGTCGACATGAGTGAGATCATGTATTTGAGGCATAAGATGTTCTCCAAATGAACCAGAAATGATTAGATATGCTTTGTCATCATTGATTTTCTTCAGAAATTCAATACATCGATCACTCTCAGTAAATGTCTGTATCAAATTGATTACTCGTTGTAATTTAGTAATTGTATTTTGACAATCAGCAGTATTTTGATCGATGTTACTGTCGAGCCATATTAATAACACATTTTGCACTATTTGATCGTTGATACAACGTGATTTGTGCTGCCTGTCCATGTTCGTAAAGCGAATTTCAAATCACAAATGTATACCTCTACTCAATAAATGTTTTTCTTTTTGCAAAGCAGTCGTAGAAGAGAAGAGAAAAGAATGTTTTTCTTTTTCTTTTCCTCTCACGTGGATGTTATTTTATTTTAGTTATGACTATTCAATCGGTAGCTATGCGGTTAGTTGCCGTCGAGATTCTGATACTCGAATTGTCTATTTATAGCTCTCGTAGAATTTCTATTTTCCATTCGTGGATAATGACCATATTTCTCGATCATCAAACAATAAAAATGATAGATCCAAACGCCAATAATACCACCGAGAGTGGGAGCAATAATTGGCACCCAAAAATAATAATCATTTGCTGAAAATACATTTTTCCAACCGTAAACAAATCCACAGAACAAACGTGGACCCAAATCACGAGCCTAATAACAATAGAATTCAATGGATAAGGATGATTTATTGAATCTAGTTAACTTACAGGATTCAGTGCAGTTCCTGCATTTACTGAATATGCACAATTGAGTCCGATAACGATCAAAATGAGTGCAAATGGTTTGGTTTCATCCGAAATCAAATGATTGAAATTCTTTAGAGAAAGAAAGAAAGACTTTGTTATTAAAATAATCTTTTACATTCAATATTTATACCTGTTCCAAAGACATAATGAAGATTAATAGAAGAGCAGTAGTCACAAGTTGATCGAGGAATGTATTCCATTGTGGTATTCCATCGTCTGGCATTGTGAAAAATATATCAGCTGTACCATTTGCACCTGAAACTAATCGTCTACCACCATCGAAATTATTAATTTGACTCCAAAAAACAAAATACACTACAGCTGCTCCGACAAATGCGCCTATGAATTGACCAAGTACATAGAAAACGCATTGCAATGGTTTAAGTTTACGAATAGTCATGAATGGTATGCTAACAGCAGGATTTATATGTGCACCTGTAATAGATCCAGCTGTCATCAATGCTAAAACACACAAAAAAAAGCAACATTTCGCTCGAAACTTTGATAAGAAAATACCCATATAAATCCCGGTACCAATTGCCAGATAGATTATAAGTGGAGGATATGCTGTGTAATTAGCAAATTTGAAATTAGCAATTGCACCGTCATTGAAAATTATAAGAATACATGTTGCAAATGCTTCAGCCACTAGTTCAACAATGTAATGTTGTAGTTCTTCTTTCATTATATCGACTTGAAATATGTTAATATTTACACGTGCTACTTGAATTTCTTTCCTTTTGTGACTTAATCAAATTGAATACTTTGACGTATCAAATAAATTTCTCTTCACAAGAATGAAATGCATTTGCTTATCAAGCAACTCGTATATGATACAAAGATAACAAAAAACAACATAGATATACTTTAGCAACAAAGTGTTCCAGTTTTTTTCCTATTGATAAAAGAATTAAACTTGAGAGTGATAGTCAAAATAGATTTCTAATTAGAAATATTACATTACACCCTCAAGTACATGCGACATCATGCATAAAAACACCTGGACATGTTAAAAAAGTACATGATACGTTCTTGGGCGATGAGTCACTGATGAAAGACTATATAATCATCGTTGTTTACCTTATAAATTTATTCCCAATCGTATACAAAATTAACCAATATGAAATCTATCATTATACTATGCATTGTAAAATTTTGTTTTAATTATTTATTTCATTTTTATATGCGAACATTTTTCTTTTTTAGCTCGTTTTAGCTGTAGTCTTCTTTAGTAAAGTACAATCAGGCTAAGTCCACTTCTCTATCTCATAGTGTATACGAAATAATTTCTTGATTGAAAGTAGATTTATCTTGTTTTGAAAAGCATTATATGATAGACGATCATGTATTTACGCGAAAGAACGAAAAAAAAACACAAACGCTTTTGCATTCTGTCAGAAAGAATGTGACAAAATCAATATAAACTAAGAAGTATATTGTATCGATTACTCATTCGATTCCATTATGAAAATGTACTTTTACTGGTCCATATTGACGTGCTAATGATCATAACAGATTATTTATTAAAAAAATATGAGTAATACTTTGTCAGGATTTCTCAGGTATAAAATGGCTAGTTGATTTCTACTTGATAGAAAAAAAAATGTTGATCAAAATCGGTATATTGCTTCTATTAATTATCATCTATGAAATTCAATCTTTTGTATTACGATCAGGTGAATATCAATCACCTATTAATATCGATCTATCAAAAACAATTTATACTAAATATCCATCATTTAATTTTTCCGATGGATATTTTCAACCAACAGTATTTCAAGTGACATATGAATATGGCAAAACGATTTTAATAACACCTGTTCTCGAATCGTCAAAATCATTGACGATAAGTGGTGGTTCACTTTCGGGTGTTTTTACGTTTCAAAATGTTCACCTTCATTGGCCACAATCAGAACATAAATTTCTTGGTAAAACTTTTACAGCTGAAGCACATTTTGTTCACAAAAATTTAAAAACAAATGAAACTGCCGTTTTCGCTTATTTCTTCAGTTTATCAGGTTCTGATTCGGATTCTGAATCATCAGAACATGATAAAATAAACAATTGGGAAAATATTCTTAATCAAACATCTAATAATACAATTAATATCACAATTCAAGATGGATTATCATCATTAATGAAAGGAGACAAACATAAATTTATTAGTTATATCGGTAGTTTAACAACTTCGCCATATACTGAAGGTGTTCATTGGATACTTATGTCAAGTAATATCAATCTACGTCAAGTTTATCTCAATCGTATTCAAACAAATATCGTTCGAAGTAATTATCGAGTAACACAACCAATCAATGGTCGAACTATTCGAAGAAGTTTTATATCGTAGTAAGGAACTTCTTGACATTTTATTTCGTACTCTCATCGAATTATTCCTTTTCACATAAACAATAAAAACCCGATAGTCAAAGTAGTGTCAAAATCACACATTTAAATTATGAAAAAATGATTTACACTTCGTGAAATGAAATGAAATGAGAAAAAAACCTAATGTATAAATCACATTGAAATTATTTTCAGTGAAAAGAAATACTTTCGATGTTCATTGAATTTCTTTTAACATTTGTTCTTGTTAATTCTCAACAAATGTGCATATCTCATATCCCATTGACGGCTAAAGGAACAACATTTATGCCTAAGAATTCGATGGAATGTCCATTAGACGAAATTCTTCTGTCATCATCGACTAGTTGTGCAAAATATTGTTTTAACAATAGATTTTGTCGAACATTTATTTATGATGAAATGACAATGAATTGTCAATTATATCTGAGTGATTTATCAGCGGGAAACATGATACCAACGATAGCAACATCTCAAATTGGATTTATTCCTTATGAATCGAATTTCTTCAATGGTTATAACAAAACATGTAACTATTGTCAAACAAATCGATATTTAGCCTGCCAAAATTCGACATGCCAATGTCCATTTCCGTATACCTTTTGGAATGGTTCAATATGTGAAAATAAATTCTATTTTGGTCAAACTTGTAATTCAACAACACAATGTCGACAAGATTTGAATTTATCTTGTATTTTTAATTCATGTCAATTGAATACAGCAAGTAAGTTTCAAAGTACAAATGAAAATCGATGCGATTAAATTCATTTTAGTATGTCAATTGAATTCAACTGGTATTATTTTTGATGATCTACCAAACATAAATAACACTCAAGGCCTTATACCATCAGTTTTTAAAGATCTTCTTTGGACAAATATGCATTATTTAAATTCAAGTATTCATCCAACGAGTGGTTACCCAATTCTACGTGGTTTTGGTCAATATGTTGGATGGTTTTCTACGAATGCAGCCATTGAGACGTTGATACCAAATAATACAATTACATTGAATTCATGTTTATTCGTAGCCGGTTGGTCAAATTTACTGAATGTAACAATTAATGGATATTTTAATGGTCAATTATTGAATACAACTAGAATATCTCTCAATACTTATACACAAAAATTAGTTATATTCAATTGGTATGGATTGAATAAAATTGCTTTCATACCATCTGGACCCTCATATCTTGACACAGGAATTGATAATTTGTGTATTACATTTTAGAATGTATAATCTCCCGAAAATATTTTCTAATTTAAAGAAACCAAAATAGTAGCTTCACATTAATGTTTATTTCTTATCAGACTCTTTTTTCATCAAAAAATAATAAAGTTGATGAAGCCTTAAATTATAATTCCAGTACGTCATATTTCATCTCATAAGTTAATTATTTTCCAAGTTGTGTGCTTTTACGTACCGTTATATTTCTTCTATTTACATTGGCATTTTCTCTCTAAAGTTAATTGAGTCGACTTTCAATGGATATAACTCTATCGATTCTGTATTTTTCAATGCTTTGGATCCTTTCAAAAACTCTTTACCAAACACAATCTCATTATAATTACATATAACCTATATATGTCTATAACGTCATCGTATCAAAGAATATATAAACTACAAAATAATTGTACTCTTGATGATTCTTTCATTCGTCTCTTCTCTGTTAAACATGAAGGACCTGTCACAAATACTCTTCAACATTATATTCTGGCAGACTTATTTCATCTCTGTAAAAACAAACTGGCCGTTAACCAATCTTTCAACCATCAATTTATTGGGTCTATTTCCTGATGCACCGAATACAACTCAACCAACAACGTTATCGACTCATCCTGAAGCAATGTTTAAAGCAGCTATACTGCTTTCGCAACAATACAATATAAAAATCCAGGGAAAATATATTGGATGGCAAATGATCGAAACTGGTGGTGATGTGATGAATTGCTTTAAAAGTACATGCAAAGCACTACCTAATTCAAGTATTGTTGGCATCGTTGGACCTGCATATTCGAGAGAAACTGATTCTCTTGCTGCATTTGCTGGAACCATTAATCTTCCGGTTATTTCATATTCAGCTACGAATACTGATCTATCAGATCGAAGTCGATATAAATCATTCTTTCGAACAGTTTCACCAGATAAAGCAGCTGCAGTAGCAATGGTTGATCTTTTTCTTCGATATAATTGGACATTAGGCATCATTATCTATCAAAATGATGCTTATGGTACAGGTGGTGCACGTGTCATTAGTGAAGCATTCAATGATAATGGCCTCTCAGTCGATCAAACAATCATATATAATATCAATGCATTAACCCTTCAGGAAAATTTTAAAAGCGTTTTACTTGATAGTCCAACAAGAATAGTTGTTTTGTGGACTAGTGAACCATATACACATATGATCATAGAGACTGCTCTTGATGCTGATGTCTTGGGTCCACAATTCACATGGATATTAAGTTCGGATGGTTTAATCTCAGTTTCAAATAAAACACTTCAACAGAAATTAGTCGGTATCCTTGCTGTTGAACCGGTGACAGGAAGTATCGTTAATGCAACTGTGAACACGACATTATTAAATATAGCATTAAATCTTTGGCAGCAATATCATCCTGAAACTTATCCATCATCAGGTGATATTAGTTATTATGCTTATTTTGCATTTGATGCAACTTGGACATATATCAAAGCATTACAACAATATTGTTCAACAATATCTAATGAATCAAACTCATGTTTATCAATTACCGCTGCTTCTGAATGTCTCGATTCCTCTTTAACTAATGGTGATGACTTCATAAATACTATTAGTACAACAGAATTCTTAGGTATATCAGGACCGATTAAATTTTCGATGGATGTTACAGATAGATTGGATGGTATTTATTATGTTGCCAACAATATTCAACCAACCATAAATGGTTTGATGAATATTCCTGTATTAGTATGGTCGAGTTCAGCGAGATGGGAAGAACATGGATCAGGAAATGCTATTATTTGGCCAGGAAGTACCACTGATCCACCAGATGGTCTTCCATCTATATCAGGTATTAGATTACGAGTAGCTGTTTACCTTGTTGATCCTTTTACAATGTTGAAAACAGTCGATGATAATAGTGGATCGACGCAAACAACTTTAAGTGGTTATGTTCCAGATCTTATCGATCTATTGGTTGACCGATTAGATTTCAATCCCGAGATTATCATTGTACCAGGCAATCATACTTATAATAGTTTAGTTGATGGAGTTGTTAATGGTATTTATGATATTGTCATCGCAGATGTAACAGTAACAGCATCACGTACTGAACGAGTTAGTTTCTCGAATTCAATATTCGATAATTCATTACGGGTTATTATTCGTAAACAAACCATTACAAAGACATCTCTGACCGCATTTTTAAGTCCACTATCAGTTCAATTATGGATGGTTTTATTATTCGGGATGATTTTTGCTGGTCTTTTAATCTGCATTTATGAACGTCAACATAATGAACTATTACAAAATCGAACAATCATTGGCTCGATCGGTATGAGTATTTATTATTCATTCGGTAATATTGTTGGTTATGGTGCAGGTTTTGATATGAAAACATCAGCTGGTCGTTTTGTTACAGTTGCATTATATACATTAAGTATTGTGATTGTTGCAACATATACTGCTAATTTAACTTCAAATTTAACATTAATGAAAACTGAAGATATCGTTTCAGGAGTTGATGATATTAAAAATGGAAAAGTTTTACTTAGTCGTGTTGGTATTATGCCGAATTCATCGATTGAAGCTTATTATTTACGAGAAATATCTGGTGGAATGAAAAACTATTATCCACTGTATGAAGCTAATGATATCTTTCGAAAATTACTTAGTGATGATATCGATGCAGCTATTATGGATTCAGGTATTTTAGAATATGCAACATCGAATGCCTACTGTAATTTAACATTAGTTGGTGTTGGTGTTGATGAGTCGGTATTTGGAATTGTAATGCCGAAAAATTGGTTATATGCGAGAAATTTCGATTATACGATTTTATCATTGCGTGAATCGGGTCAATTGGATTCATTAAAAACAAAATGGTTTCGTAGTACTCTGTGTTCGAATTCGGATACAGTTAATACTCTAACTGCGACCAGTATCGAATCATTAAGTGGTTTATTTATGATATTTGGTATTATTTTGTTTATTTCAATCGTTATCTTCGTATGGGAATCCCGATATATAGTACGAAGAGTTTGTAGCGTAAAAATATTTCAGAAGAGACGAGATGCTGAAGTTTTACCAACTAAAAACCCAAGTTTCCTTGGAACAAAATTTTAACTTGAGTATTTTTTTGTTGGCAAATTCAGAGAAATCTTTGACTATTGTCTGTTATAGATAATGTTTATTTTTTTTCTCTGTTCTTGTATGACTTACTTATTTTTCAATGACCTTGTTCCTATTCCGTCAAGGGAAGGGAATAGAAGTGCATGAACTCTCGATGAACGTTATTTGTGTTATTATCATTAATATATTTACCACATGCTGTTTCCATAGGCCTCGAAAGGTATTTATGACGCAGCAAAGCAATATTTTAAATTCATTTGTCTTTAGACTTCATAATACTTTTCTTCGATTATAAAATTAAAAGAGCTATGAATAATTGTAACGATACTTCCCATATGCTCCATTTTCTTTTCTTTATCCTGACTTTCTTCTTTTCATTTCATTCAAAACATGCACAACACACATCACATATTCTTCTTCTTCTTCTTACACTGGCAAGCTTTTTTTCAGTCTGTAAGAACAGATTGGCCATCAGTTAATCAACCAACTATAGATCTTTTCGGTTTATTTCCTGATGCACCGAATACAACTCAACCAACAACGTTATCGACTCATCCGGAAGCAATGTTTAAAGCAGCTATACTGCTTTCGCAACAGTACAATATAAAAATCCAGGGAAAATATATTGGATGGCAAATGGTCGAAACAGGTGGTGATGTGATGAATTGTTTTAAAGGTGCATGCAAAGCATTACCTAATTCAAGTATTGTTGGTATCGTTGGACCTGCATATTCGAGAGAAACTGATTCTCTTGCTGCATTTGCTGGAACCATTAATCTTCCAGTTATTTCATATTCAGCTACGAATACTGATCTATCAGATCGAAGTCGATATAAGTCATTCTTTCGAACAGTTTCATCGGATAAAGCAGCTGCCCTAGCGATGGTCGATCTCTTTATTCGATATAATTGGACATTAGGCATCATTATCTATCAAAATGATGCTTTTGGTACAGGTGGTGCACGTGTCATCAGTGAAGCATTCAATGATAATGGTCTATCAGTCGATCAAACAATTATATATAATATCAATACACTAACTCTTCAAGAAAATTTCAAAAGTCTTTTGTTAGCTAGTCCATCAAGAATCGTCATCATGTGGACTAGTGAACCATATACACAAATGATCGTACAAACTGCTCTCGATGCTGATGTCTTGGGTCCACAATTCACATGGATATTAAGTTCAGATGGTTTAATCTCAGTTTCAAACAAAACACTTCAACAGAAATTAGTCGGTATCCTCGCCGTTGAGCCAGTGACAGGAAGTATCGTTAATGCAACTGTGAACACGACATTATTAAATATAGCATTAAATCTTTGGCAGCAATATCATCCTGAAACTTATCCATCATCAGATGCTATTAGTTATTATGCTTATTTTGCATTTGATGCAACTTGGACATATATCAAAGCACTACAACAGTACTGTTCAACAATATCTAATGAATCAAACTCATGTTTATCAATTACAGATGCTTCGGAATGTCTTGATTCTTCTTTGACTAATGGTGATGACTTCATAAATACTATTAGTACAACAGAATTCTTAGGTATATCAGGCCCAATTAAATTTTCGATGGATGTTACAGATCGATTGGATGGTATTTATTATGTTGCTAGTAATATTCAATCAACTGTAAATGGTTTGATGAATATTCCTGTATTGGTGTGGTCTAGTTCAGCGAGATGGGAAGAACTTTCATCAACAGGTGCTGTTGTTTGGCCAGGAAGTACCACTGATCCACCAGATGGTCTTCCATCTATATCAGGTATCAGATTACGAGTTGCTGTTTACCTTGTTGATCCTTTTACAATGATCAAAACAGCAAGCGACAACTCAAAAACGTCTGGAACAACTCTGATTGGTTATATTCCTGATCTTATCAATTTGTTAGTTGATCAATTGGGTTTCATTCCCGAAATTATAATCGTACCAGGCAATCATACGTACAATAGTTTAGTTGATGGAGTTGTTAATGGTATTTATGATGTCGTCATCGCTGATGTAACAGTAACTGCTGCGCGTACTGAACGAGTTAGTTTCTCGAATTCAATATTTGATAACTCGTTACGAGTCATCATTCGCAAACGAAGCATTACGAACGCATACCTTATTGCATTTTTAAGTCCATTATCCTTTCAACTATGGATGACTATATTATTGGTAATGATTTTTGCTGGTCTTCTGATTTATGTTTTTGAACGAGAACACAATGAAATTCTGCAGAATCGAACAATCTTCGGTTCGATTGCGGTGAGTATTTATTATTCATTTGGAAATATTGTTGGTTATGGTGCAGGTTTTGATGTAAAAACATCAGCTGGTCGTTTTGTTACAGTTGCATTATATACATTAAGTATCGTTATCGTTGCAACGTATACAGCTAATTTAGCATCAAATTTAACAATAATGAAATCTGCAGATATCGTTTCAGGAATTGATGATATTAAAAATGGAAAAGTTTTATTTAGTCGTGTTGGTATTATGCCAAATTCATCGATTGAAGCTTATTATTTACGAGAAATATCTGGTGGAATGAAAAACTATTATCCACTGTATGAAGCTAATGATATCTTTCGAAAATTACTTAGTGATGATATCGATGCAGCTATTATGGATTCAGGTATTTTAGAATATGCAACATCGAATACCTACTGTAATCTAACATTGATTGGTGTTGGTGTTGACGAGTCGGTATTTGGAGTTGTAATGCCGAAAAATTGGTTATATGCGAGAAATTTTGATTATACGATTCTATCATTGCGTGAATCGGGTCAATTGGACACATTAAAATCAAAATGGTTCCGTGGTACTATGTGTTCGAATTCAGATTCAGCTGCTATCGTAACTGCGACAAGTATCGATTCAATAAGCGGTTTATTTATGATATTTGGTATTATTTTGTTTTTTGCGATTATTGTTCATTTATGGGAGTCAAGATTTGGTTTATTTGGTAATAGAGGACGCATGATGTTTAATATGAACATATTTCAGAAAAAAACACATATTCACGCTTTTAATGAAACTATATGATTTGTTGTATGCTTTTCATACGACTATTGCGCTTTTCCGGTCAATTTATGAACAAAATAAAATTTTTGAGGGTGAGGGTATGCCTTAACTCATATGATGTTTATTCTATTAAAAATAGACTATAGCTAAACAAACATCCTACTCACTGTTATTTTTTTCAATTGCTTCTTTCTTAATAATTATTTCTATGTACTCTTATACTACATGCATTTTAATATTCATATATTGACATTCTGTGTTTGAGATCATTTGACTCGATTCACATTGTATATATTGCTTCTTTCATCATGCATATTTATCGGCTTCAAATCCTTTCAAAAAATAATGATTATTTTTTTTGGAATCACTCTCGCAAACATCAACTCATCGAAGGAATAATCAATATTTTGTTGACTTCATTGTCTCATGAACTACAATATAAAGTTATAAGTATTTTCTTACAGATTCCTTCATTCATTTCCTTTCTATTCAATATGAAAGGCATTCGTCAACTATTTCTCTATATCATATTTTCGCAGAATCATTTCATCGATGTGCAAACAGATTGGCCATCAATTGATCAACCAACTATAGACCTTTTGGGTCTATTTCCTGATGCACCGAATACAACTCAACCAACAACGTTATCGACTCATCCGGAAGCAATGTTTAAAGCAGCTATACTGCTTTCGCAACAGTACAATATAAAAATCCGAGGAAAGTATATTGGATGGCAAATGGTTTCAACAGGTGGTGATGTGATGAACTGTTTTAAAGGTGCATGTAAAGCATTACCTAATTCAAGTATTGTTGGTATCGTTGGACCTGCATATTCGAGAGAAACTGATTCTCTTGCTGCATTTGCTGGAACCATTAATCTTCCAGTTATTTCATATTCAGCTACGAATACTGATCTATCAGATCGAAGTCGATATAAATCATTCTTTCGAACAGTTTCATCGGATAAAGCAGCTGCCCTAGCGATGGTCGATCTCTTTCTTCGATATAATTGGACATCGGGCATCATTATCTATCAAAATGATGCTTATGGTACAGGTGGTGCACGTGTCATCAGTGAAGCATTCAATGATAATGGTCTATCAGTCGATCAAAATATCATATACAATATCAATACACTAACTCTTCAAGAAAATTTCAAAAGTCTTTTATTAGCTAGTCCATCAAGAATCGTCATCATGTGGACTAGTGAACCATATACACAAATGATCGTACAAACTGCTCTCGATGCTGATGTCTTGGGTCCACAATTCACATGGATACTAAGTTCGGATGGTTTGATCTCAACTTCAAACAAAACACTTCAACAGCAATTAGTCGGTATCCTCGCTGTTGAGCCAGTGACAGGAAGTATCGTTAATGCAACTGTGAACACGACATTATTAAATATAGCATTAAATCTTTGGCAACAATATCATCCTGAAACTTATCCATCATCAGATGCTATTAGTTATTATGCTTATTTTGCATTTGATGCAGCTTGGACATATATCAAAGCATTACAACAATATTGTTCAACACTATCTAATGAATCAGACCCATGTTTATCAATTACAGATGCTTCTGAATGTCTCGATTCCTTTTTGACTAATGGTGGTGACTTCATAAATACTATTAGTACAACACAGTTCTTAGGTATATCAGGCCCAATTAAATTTTCGACGGATGTTACAGATCGATTGGATGGTATTTATTATGTTGCTAGTAATATTCAATCAACTACAAGAGGTTTAGTGAATATTCCTGTATTAGTATGGTCGAGTTCAGCGAGATGGGAAGAACATGGATCAGGAAGTGCCATTATTTGGCCAGGAAGTACATTAAGTCCACCTATTGGTGTTGCTTCAATAGCTGGTGTTCGATTAAAAGTTGCTGTTTACCTTGTTGATCCTTTTACAATGCTGAAAACAGTCGATGATGATAGTGGATCATCGCAAACAACTTTAATTGGTTATGTTCCAGATCTTATCGATCTATTGGTTGACCGATTAGACTTCATTCCTGAGATTATAATCGTACCAGGTAATCATACTTATAATAGTTTAGTTGATGGAGTTGTTAATGGTATTTATGATATCGTCATCGCAGATGTAACAGTAACAGCATCACGTACTCAGCGAGTTAGCTTCTCGAATTCAATATTTGACAATTCGTTACGAGTTATTATTCGTAAACGAACGATTGCAACCACATATCTCACCGCATTTTTAAGTCCACTATCAGTTCAATTATGGATGGTTTTATTATTGGTAATGATTTTTGCTGGCCTCTTAATCTGCGTTTTTGAACGTCAACATAATGAAATGTTACAAAATCGAACAATCTTCGGTTCACTTGCGATGAGTATTTATTATTCATTTGGTAATATTGTTGGTTATGGTGCAGGTTTTGATGTAAAAACATCAGCTGGTCGTCTTGTTACAGTTGCATTATACGCATTAAGTATTGTCATTGTTGCAACATATACTGCTAATTTAGCATCAAATTTAACAATAATGAAATCTGCAGATATCGTTTCAGGAATTGATGATATTAAAAATGGAAAAGTTTTACTCAGCCGTGTTGGTATTATGCCGAATTCGTCGATCGAAGCTTATTACTTACGAGAAATATCTGGTAGCATAAAGAATTATTATCCACTGAAAGAAGCCGATGATATCTTTCGAAAATTACTTAGTGAAGATATCGATGCTGCTATTATGGATTCAGGTATTTTAGAATATGCAACATCGAATACCTACTGTAATTTAACATTAGTTGGTGTTGGTGTTGATGAATCAGTATTTGGAATTGTAATGCCGAAAAATTGGTTATATGCGAGAAATTTTGATTATACGATTTTATCGTTGAGAGAATCAGGTGAATTGGACACATTAAAATCAAAATGGTTCCGTGGTACAATGTGTTCGAATTCAGATTCAGATGCTATCGTAACTGCAACAAGTATCGATTCAATAAGTGGTTTATTTATGATATTTGGAATCATTTTGTTTATTGCAATCATTGTTTATATATGGGAAGGTCGACATTATGTGTTCGATGATATATTGCAAACGCTACGTGACAAGAAAATGCTTCGAAAAAAAGCACCCGCTCAAGATTTACCAAATACTGCAGCAGATTTCAGTGAAATAAAGCCTTAAGTGACATTTACAAAGAAACACTCTTTCTGTTGTATGCTTTCAATGTTAGATTGTGAAATTATTTCTTTCTTTCTTTTCTTCCTTCACTTTCTCCCAATAAAAGCGATGAATCATGGGAAAATACGCCGCGTTAGATTTTCATCAGTTGTTTCATCATCCATAATATTTACGAGCGATGGTGTAATATCCACGTTGTGAAGATTCTATATAAATACTGCTCGTGTTAGAAACAAAGTTTAAATACATAATTCATTGTTAATGTCATTATCATTGGGATACATCAATGAATTTAATCAAGAAACTGGTGCAGGTTTAATTCGCGAAGCAACAACAAAGCGAATTCTATCGTTTCATTTAAACGATATCAAGCCACGTTCGAGGCGATATTTTACTGAGAATAATGATTTTATCGGTGAACTATTCGAGTTCGAAATTATAAATGATGAAGCAAAAAATATTCGACATCAAGTGCTTTACTGTCCTATTGAAGGTTGTTCACGATTGAAAGCATTCACAAATAAGAAAGCATTGGATGATCACGTAAATATTCGACACATTCAAAAAGAAGAAAAACGCTCTGCAGCAGCAATAACAACGGTTGTAGTTGAACAACCGAAAAAAGAACGTCGTGTACGAGTAAAACCAAAGGTAATTTCGTTGTCATATAACACAAGCGATGCTGTTATCGGTCGATTTATTGGCAAACAAGGTGTTAATATCAAACGTATCGAACAACAACATCAAGTCAAAATTCAAATACTCGATAGACAAAGACAATTTCAATCGATACAAATTCGAATTAAATCTATTTCGAATGCTACAATCAATATGGAAGCAATTGTTAAACAATTAACAGTCGACTGGGAACGTTGTATCAATTTTCAGAAGCTACATGAACAGGTTGCAGCTCAACGATGGTTAACGAGATCTATGACACGACAAAAGAATGATATTCCTTCGATTGAAATCGACAGAGATGCAAGACATGAGAGTCATTTCAATTTTCTTGAAACCGATCGATCGAAAAAACAAAAACACATGCGACAATTAAAACAACACGGACTACTTCATTCTCATAAACCGAAAAAATGCCGAAAAGACATGAAAAATCATCAATGGCGAGTCAATGAACAACTTTTAGATTTAGCATAAATATAATATTTTCTATTCTATGGATTTCGTGCGGGTTGTACACGATGAAAACGATTTTAAGAAAAGAAAAACATTTGGTATAGGTTCTGATTTTAATCAGCGATCTATCGACCTTGAGATATTCACCAGATGTGTATCTGCATCCTATTTTAACCTATGAAATAAATAGATTGTTCCTTTAAAAAAAACGTACATGATGTGGATTTTTGTTATTCTCATCGGTTTATTCGTAAATCATATTGAAAGTGGTTCGATAAGTACATATCTTGGTTGTTATTCGGCTTTACAGCAAAGAACTACGAATGCAACAACAACTACACCTGAATTATGTACAAGTCATTGCACTTCTTTGAATTTGCCGTATTCTGCAACAAGAAACGGCAATGAATGTTATTGTTTCGAGACTGCAGCGAATATTTCATCGACTCCCTGTGAAGAAGAAAATGCTCTTTCAGTTGTATTTACAAATATTCTAAATCTTTCGGCTTCGAACAGTACGAAACGTGGTCTCTGCTGGTTTTGGGATAATCCACCGGTGGTTTATGATTATTTCTCGCCTAAAGCTTTAACATGGTTGTACAATTGGCAATTATTCGATTTAAGAAAGAATGGAACATTTTCCGAAGCAGAATTTGTGCCAATGTGTGCAACAGAACTCGATGCACATGCTCTGCCACTTGTTTTTTCAACATGTCATGCCAAATATCTGCTCGGTTTTAATGAACCTGATATGCCCGTGAGTGTCGGTGGATCTCTGATTAGTCCGTACAATGCGTCTGTTCTCTGGAAAACTTATATTCAACCATTGAAAGAAAAATGTGGATTACAATTAGGTGCACCGGCTGTATCAAATTCACCTGCTGCACATCAAGGAATGCATTGGCTTCAGGAATTCTTTGGTAATTGTACAGCACCGTCGTGTACATTTGATTTTATTCCATTTCATTGGTACGGAAATCCACTGTCGAATTTTCAAGCGTATGTAGAAAAATTTCATGCAGCTTATCCTAAATATCCACTTTGGATAACTGAATGGCAATTCGGTGGTATATCGGCTGAACAAACCGCAATTGCCGAGCTACAAGCGTTGCAATGGCTTGATTCGCAAGAATATATTGCAAGATATTCTATGTTTGCACCATCAACTGCTGAACTTATGAATTACGTTCCAAATGGTGCTATGGTTGAAAGTGATTTTAGTGGACTGACTGATGTCGGCAGAGTTTATGCCGGACTCATGTAGAATATTTATTCAATTCAGTTCGAAATAAAAGACTAATTAAGCGTATCCTGATGTGCTGCTATTGTTTTTCTGTGCCATATCAAAATCGATGAAAATTATTGTCACAATTTGTCCGAGAATGAGTGCAATTTTCATAACAAAAATCATGTACATCACAACATGAAATTAAAGCCTCCATGTTTAAATATTTAATGTGGTGCAAACGCGCCACGTGTTTTCCTCTTTTTCAAAGTCCCACTACGACCTTTCGTTATTTTGGAGGAACGTAAATGTTTGAATAATTAAAAGTATAATCTATGGAGAAGTAGAGAATATTTTTTTTCGTATGCAAGACTGAGCTTGTCTTGTGTGCCATCTAATTTATTATTTATCTTGCTGTCAATGTTAAAATTTGATCAAATGGTTCGTAGATGGAAAAATTATATTTTTTAATAAAAGTTGTTTGATGTCCTCAAAAATGAACAAACAAAAAGAATAAATATATAAATTTTGTTACTTTATGTCATTCATTTTTTTTATAGAATGACTTTGATTACTCATGTGAATATATGGGTTACTTTGATGTTAATCAATCTGACAGCGATAGTTGAATCTTTCAATCAACCAAACTTTTGTCCCAATGCATTGTGGAATCCAAATGGCAGTACCTTTGCAGATTCTAGTGTCATTGGTTCAGATCCTTGGGATATTTTCATCACATCAAATAATACTATTTATGTTCCAAATAAAAATACTAATTATATGATTGTATGGTCTAGTTTGAATTCAACACCAATAAGAAATATCTCATTGAGTCCTTCTAATTCAGTATCTGTCTTTACAACTGAAGATGATTATATGTATTATACGTTGGTAACAAGTTCAATAAATAGAATATTGAGATTCTCAGTAGTCATTATGGAAACACCTTCAGGATGTTTTGATATATTCATCGATATTCTTGATAATATTTATTGTTCATTGGATGCTAATCATCTAATTCTTAGAAAAACTTTAGCTAATCTATTAAATCCAATTAAAATCATTGCTGGAACAGGCATTATTGGTTCAACATCGTACACGCTTTATTATCCAAACGGAATATTTGTTGATACGAATCTCGATTTATATGTAGCCGATTCTTGGAATCATAGAATTCAATTATTTCCTTTGGACATAACGGATGGAATAACAGTAGCAGGAAATACTTCATCAACACCAACAATTACATTGAATTACCCAATGACAGTTGTTTTGGATGCTAATAAATATCTTTTCATTGTGGATACTTACAATCATCGTATAGTTGGAAGTAATCAATATGGATTTCAATGTATAATCGGATGCAATGGATCAGGTTCAACAGCTGATCAATTGAATAAACCACGATCAATGAACTTCGATTCATTTGGCAACATATTTGTTTGTGATGCCAACAATAATCGAATACAAAAATTTCAATTGATAACAAATTCATGTAGTAAGTTCAATCGTATATAAATAATTATATTTAAAAATCACGAATTAGCCATACTCAATTTATTTAGATGCAACAATAAAAAACAATGGTAATCAACTATTTGTCTTGTTGTTTTGTTTTTTCGAATAAATTTTCTTTCAGTAACAATGTATTCATCGTCGAGAGATTCAAATATTATTTCAGTTAATACTACGAATAGTATTTCTTACAATCAACCAAACTTTGATCCATATACTGTTTGGAATCCAAATGGAATTACTATTGCTGGTAGCAGTATAGTTGGAAACAATCCTCATGGTATTTTCATCGACAAAAATAATACAATTTATGTACCTGGTCGAAGCGCGTTTGGTATTTTCATTGGGAGGAATGATAGTTTCACTCCCACAAAAACAATTTCTACGAATTCAATGTACAGGGGGTCCCAAAATTATAGGACACCCCCCTGCTTTTGAGTTCAAGATCATTTTTTACTTTCAAAACATGATGTTATTGGCTTCTTGTTTGCATGCATGTGTACATATATTCATGCAGTATTTACACTTATCATTTATTATTTTATCCTTAACAATACAGATGATAAATAAGGCAAAAAGGAAAAAATTGCAGTCCCAAAATTATAGGACACCTTCATCAGTTTTGAATTCAATCATTCTTTCATACGCTAGCAACAATGTTACGCATCTATTCTTCTTATGTATATATAGAGGTAAGCATCTAGTAGAATTAGCTGGCCATGACAACAATTTAATTCGTTTGTTCTTCATATAGGTTAGTGTTTTCTTCGATGTGTGAATCTTTGCATTGTCTTGCTGCAAAATTGCTCCTGTTCGATCACTAACTGGAAATCGGTTAAAAGCAGACGAAAGATTCGAATCGAGCAATTCGATATATTTTGATGAATCAATGCTTCCTTGGTAAAAAACTAGATTTCCAACACCATGATTAGTTAAACAGCCCCACATGCCAAGACCTCCACCTTTATGTGTACGCGGTTGAGATTTTTCAAGACGATGTTGATCGTATCGATATCGTCTAATGTAAATTTTATTGTGTCTATTGATCAATTCGAAGCTGGATTCGTCACTGAAAATCACTTTGGACCAGTCATCAATAGACCAATCAAGATGACCTGTACACCAACTCACTCGATCCTTTCGTTGAGCTGATGTCAGTTTCGGTTTTTTCGGTAGAGTATAACTTGTCATTCCAAATTCATTTAACACTCTACTAATGGTGCTACGTCCGACACTTATGCCGAGATTCGTTTGAGCAAAACGTACTAAATCATTAAGTGATAATGTATCATAACGCAACTGCTCCAATTTGATTGCACGTTTGTCCCTTAGAGTAAGTTTTGGTGGCCGACCGGCACCTGGTCTCGTCGAAACAATTCCTTCTTTTGTGTATTTTTGAATAGTTTGGATAACACAATTTCTTGATACATTACATAGCTTTGCAATTTTCGATTTTGAAAACTTCAGCTCGAATAAAGTGACAATTTTTTTTTCAAATCGAGATTGACCGACTTACGACCCATCGTCGAAAAACGTAAACAATGAATAATAAAAGTTCTATTTACGACTATTTAACATATATGGACTTTTGTCTATCCTTACAAGTATATCCACTAATCATATTGAACATTCAAAAGGTGGCGTTTATGGGCAAAGTATTAGAAAAAAATTCACTTTATTCTCATCATGTGCATTTTGTGTTTACTTCGAATCTCTCAGACAAAGAAAATTTTCAGAGACATATGGAATAATAGAAAGGATACTAGATGCTTACCTCTATATATACATAAGAAGAATAGATGCGTAACATTGTTGCTAGCGTATGAAAGAATGATTGAATTCAAAACTGATGAAGGTGTCCTATAATTTTGGGACTGCAATTTTTTCCTTTTTGCCTTATTTATCATCTGTATTGTTAAGGATAAAATAATAAATGATAAGTGTAAATACTGCATGAATATATGTACACATGCATGCAAACAAGAAGCCAATAACATCATGTTTTGAAAGTAAAAAATGATCTTGAACTCAAAAGCAGGGGGGTGTCCTATAATTTTGGGACCCCCTGTATCTAGATGATATATTTGTCACTAGTAACGGTGATATTTATACAAGTAACCACAATTCACCGTTCTCAATCATTAAGTGGACATCAAATGGAAGTAATAGTACGAGTGTTATTGCATATGGTGACAGTGAATGTTATGGTGTATTTATCGATAATAACAATAATTTATACTTCTCGAGCCGTGATAAACACAAAGTTGTATCGAAACCATTAAGTAGTTCTTCGAATGTTCTAACAATTGTTGCTGGAACAGGCCAAAGTGGAAATGCGTCGAATATGTTAAGTTATCCTCATGGAATATTTGTTGATACAAATCGTGATTTATATGTTGCAGATTGTGGTAATAATCGTATTCAACTTTTCCCATTAGGACAATCAAATGCAACTACAATAGTAGGAAGCGGATCAATCAACGTTACAATTTCATTAACCACACCAATGGACATTGTTCTCGATGCTGACAAATATTTATTTATCGCTGACTTTGATGGTAATCGTATTATTGGATCGGGACCAAATGGTTTTCGATGTATAATTGGATGTACTGGTGTATCAGGTTCATCATCTAATACATTAAACCATCCAACGAGTATAACTTTTGACACTTTTGGAAATATTTTTGTTGTTGATCAATGGAATTCTCGTATTCAAAAGTTCATTCGATTGAATAATACTCTTGGTAAATATTTCTCAACTGAATATTTGAATCTGAAAATTTAATTTTTCGATTTCAGTTCCATCGTATAATCAACCAACAATTCAGCCAAATGCAACATGGATCTCCAATGGAACGACATTTGCAAATAGTAGTTTAATTGGATCAGTTCCTTCCTCTTTGTATGTTGATACTAACAATACAATCTATATGGCCAATCAAAACACAGGGCAAATACTGATTTGCCCGAATAATAACGTTGATCCAAATATAGTTTTATATGGTAATTTATCGGGAATAGCATCTATGTTTGTGACAAGCAATGGTAATATTTATGCAGTTAATGGAAATTCAGTTAATGTCTTTGTTAAATCCGTATCCTATTCAAATATTAGCATATCTGTTATGGCTAATTCTGCATCGTGTATGGGCTTATTCGTTGATATTAGTAATAGTCTCTATTGTTCAATCGATATTCAACATCAAGTTTTTAAAAAATGGTTAAATGATAATACATCTGTCGGTACAAGAATTGCTGGAACTGGTTCTCAGGGTTCTGCTTCGAATTTATTAAATAATCCAAATGGAATCTTTGTTGATACGAACTTTGATTTATATGTAGCAGATTATTGGAATCATCGAATTCAATTATTTCGATTAGGACAATCAAATGGAATTACGGTGGCAGGAAATACATCATTAAATCTAACAATTTCACTTTATTGTCCATCGAATGTGATTTTAGATAGAAATAAATATCTTTTCATATCTGATAGCCGTAACAATCGAATAATTGGCTCAGATGAAAATGGTTTTCGTTGTATTATTAGATGTTCTGGAGGATCTAATACGCGAAGTATAGCTTTTGATAGTTTTGGCAATTTATATGTTGTTGACCAAGGTAACAATCGTATTCAAAAATTTACTTTGTTATTAAATCCAATTGAAACAACAGTACAAACTCCAATAACCAGTGTATCTCCAATAAATATTAGTAGTACGAAATTCTAAATAAATCTACAAATTAAATTAGAATATTCTATTCTATTTATTTCAGCATGTCATCCTCCTCGGCTAATCTTAATTCCTGGTGGTTCAACATTATCAAATCCATTACAATTTCGTCGAAGTCAAGATTTTTACATCGTTTCTTTAATTGAAGTCAATTGTAATGATTCATTATCAACAACAAAACAATGGATAACTAACAATTGTACAATGAATTGTTCGTCTCAAATTCTATTAGATTCAACTATTGAAACAACATTCAGTGAATTGTATATTCCTGCACGAAAATTGGAATTTGGAACCTATGAACTTCAATTAACTGTAACTATGAGTAAATATCCAACATTAAAAACAAGTTCATCTGTCTATGTTCGAATTACACCATCGGGTATAACAGCAAATCTTGTTCAATTAGGAACATCAATGATTACAAGTGGATATGAACAAGATTTGAAATTAGATCCGGGAACATATTCAAATAATCCCGATGAAAATACGTTTGATAGTACTGTAAGTTTGAGTTTTCAATCGCGTTTATTTTAATTTTCTCTATATATTTTAGCAATGGACTTACAAATACTATTGTCGAATTTATCCGACGTATATGTTTCCGAATTTAAATGGTTTATTATTAACTATTGATGATCCAGCCAACGATTCATCGAATCCATCTTGTTTATTAAATCGAACAGCATTGAAATTTGGTAATTCCAATCACTCATCTCTAATCATTCTTTCGAAATCACTGCAATCAAATCGAACCTATCAATTTATGGTTCAAATGCAACATCGTCGAAATCTTTCTCAACAAGCAACCGGTTATGTTCTTGTTAAAATAGAAAATACTCGACCGTTGATCATTGCTATCGGTTGTGTGATCACAACACTTTGTGCTGCAAATCTCGAATATCAATTTGTGAATCCAACCACTCAAGTAGCTTTATTTTCAGTTCCAATTGGAAATTATTCACGAATTGATAATATAACTTGGAATATTTATTCAGGCGAAATGAATTCATCGGCGAATTATTCTCAATGGAATTTATTCGATCAAAATCGATTCGAAAATATTTGGTTTTTCGGACGGCGAACAAGTAATTTTACATCAACAAATCAATTATTTCTCAATAATTCACAAATTAAACTCTGGAAATTCGAAGTTGTTTATTCATTTCCAACTGAAACAAGTGTCAGTGCACTCAACTTTCTCATCAATCAGCCGCCTTCAAATGGTTCTTGTTCGATTTCACCATTGAATGGTACAACCATGACTTTATTTACAATTTCCTGTTTGAATTGGTTCGATGAAGACGGAATTAAAGATTATACAGTTTATTCGTATACAAATGATATTTCAAACAAACTAATGATTACATTTTCTAGTTTATCTTCAATCGAATTTCGATTATCATCAGAAATGAATCAACATTTAATCGTTTATATTCGTGATCAATTAAATTGTTTGACTGAATATATTCTTTCATCGACTATTTCCGTTCAAGTTGATTTAGAAATCCTTCAAAGTCTACAAAGTTCAATGACTAATAATCCAGTTGTTGAATTACTTTCAAGTGGAAATCAGAATGTTGTTGGACAAGTTTTAACTTCGATTTCACAAGAATTCAATAAAATGAATACAGAAAGTATTAATCGAGCTGCAGCAAGTGGCATACCAGCTGCAGCGATTTCAATTTCATCATTAACAAGTCAAAGTATACCGTCAACAGACGAATTCAATCAGTCAGCATTCATCGAATATAACAAAGAATTAAATTCACAAGCTAATCTTCGAGAATATCTGATTTCTTTTACTCAAAATCTTCAAATAACAACATCGAATAGTATCAAATTACAATCATCATCGTTGGCACAACTAACAAAATCAACAAATCAATTAACTCGACGAACTCTATCGATTGCAGCTCAACGATGTTATAAATTAGCAACAGTTTTGCAATCCATGTCAATGAAAATCGCCCAAGAAGATGCAGAAATTGCTGTACAACAACTGATTCAATGTGCTTCGAATGTTCTCAGTGCAGTTAACGGACCATTACAAGGTCGTACGAATGTTTTAGATTCCGATGCTCAACAAGCATCTGCATTTCCCGATGATTATGATACAGATTTAGAATCTCAATGGTCGAAAATCAATTTATTAGATGATAAAAATTTCTATTATCAAAATCAATTAGCCAATCAACTTAAAATTCAAATGAATGAAATTCTTTCGAAATTAACTTCAGTTTTAAATGTTCAATTAAATGTTGGACAAAAATCAATAATGAACACGTCAGAAGTATTCATGTCGTTAGAAATACATTCGAATGTTTCAATTCAAACGCTCATCGAACCATTAGCACCATTTGGTAATTCAAAATCAACAGCAAATACGAATGTATCACGAGCTATTTCATATTCAACTACAAAAACTCAAATACCATTTGAAATAACAATTCCTCGTGATCCTAATTTAATCATTTCGCCAATGATTTTACAAAATGTTACTAATAATTCAACAGTTCATCAACAATTATTTTATACACATTATGTTAATCTTAGCAGTAGTCTATCGATGTCAGTTCATATTGAAATTGAACCATTGATTGCCAATCTTTCCTATTTATTAATTTATAAATTCGATGGAATTCCACAAGTGAATCAGATGGATGGTTGGACAATTCTTCGTCCTTGGAATTCAACTTATTTTCTCGATAATCAACAAACTCGAAATCATCAGTCATTAGTCTTTGGCGTACGAGAATTGAATTCATCGGATTCATCGTTTCCAATGATTAATCAAACATACAATTTCACGTCGAATTATAAACTAAGAGTTTATTCATCGGGTTGTTATTATCTCGACGAGAATAATCAATGGAAAGACGACGGATTACTTGTCGGACCTTTGACAAATCATAAACAAACTCAATGCTTTTTAATAAACGCTTTATTTTAATCAGTTTTCTATATAAATATCCACAGTTATCAAACGCATAAATTCACTATGAAATTTCGATTGAACATTTGCATTGAGTCGTGTGAAAAAGGCCGATCGTCGAAAACGTTCGAGTCCAATTGCCCAATTATAGAAATTCGTACGTGTTGTCCATTGTAAATGAAAATTAATTTTCTCTAATTTTCTATTTGAAACTAAAACATGTGCCCACCAATCGGCTTCGAGAAAATTCTCCCAAATATCATGACAATGAACTTTGATTCGAAGTTTCCGAATATTTGGACAGTAGGGCAAGAAATCTTTGAGAAATTGAACGCCAAAATCATTGCCAAAATCTGTATCACCTCGAAATCCTAATTCTTTCAAAGCGGGAAGATATGTTTGAAACGATGTGATCGTATCTGTTGTTGTATCACAATAGATTCGAGCGGAAAACGAACGTAATTGACGATATTCATCGAGAATTCGAAGAGCAAAATTAATATGAAGTCGACCAATATGTAAATAGAGTAACAATGGAAAATTTGATTTAAATTCCGGATAGGAAATGTGTATGTCATGATCGAAAACATTGCCATTTAAAAACAATCGTCGGAGATGAGGAAACTTTTGACGATAGATAAACATTTGAAAGTCAGGACTACCTCCATGCCAACCACTATTAGCTGCGAGACATAATGAAACAAGATTTGAAAATAATGTAAAATGTTTTGTTAGATTCAATGATTCATCGAAATCATTGTCATAGATCAATTGAAGATATTTAATATGTTGAAAATCTTGAATAGGAAATTCCTGTAAGAGAACAAAAACAAAATTGTTTGCTAATATAAAATTGAATCGAATCGATTTACTAGAAAATAGATGTAAATCGAATCATGATAGTTGATTAAACAAGATGAATAAATCGAAAGTATATTCATCGATTTAACGAGTTGATTAATTCGTTGATTGAGACCATAGAATGCTGAAAATAAATTGATCCAATCGAGATAATTAAAAACTTTAATCCAGAGTTCGTTAGGCAAATTCTCAATGCACAATTTCGACATTTATTCTTTTATCATTTGCATTTCGACACGTGTTTTTACCTATTAGAAAAACACGGCGACATCATTTTGAAAGTAAACGAAGAAATGTCAGAAGCAACCAATACTTGTTTTTGACAACATACATATACATGTCTTTAGCATTGCAAACTCTTCCGATCGAAAGCTATTCTTAATTGCTACCGAAGATTTCAAGTAGATTTACTATAAGATATCACAGGACTTAATCTTAATGGTAAGAGAATTGGACCTCAAGGCGCTCGAAATCTCAGCCGAGAATTACGAAACAATAAGCAATTAAACTCATTCCACAACTAGATTTACTATTTTTCTATTGTTTATAGACACTTCCAGAACTTGTGCTTATTCATAATAATATTCTAGTTTAGACACGTACATCACTTCATCTCGGTGGTAATGATATCAAAATTGAAGGTGCACAATATATTATTCAAGCATTAGAACATAATACAGTATAGCATGATATCTATTTTTTTCCATAGACACTTAAAAAGCTCAATCTTGGAAATAATCAAATTGGATTTTATCAGAGTGAAGCTATTCGTAGTTTCAAAGAAAAACGATCAGATGTTGACATTTATGTTTGATAAAAGATGACTCTCGAAGACAAAAGATAAAACTTGACTCACTTCTCACGAGTAATCGATATGTTTTGTTTATTTTAATGAAAAATACATTTTGTATAAAAAGAAAAACTTAAGTTTTTTTACATTTACTCTTCATCATAGTATTCGGCGTATTTATAACAGCCATGTTTTTTCATATGACCCTTGTGATGATACGATTTGGCAGCTGTTTTTTCGCTAACACTTTTTTCTCGTAGTCGTTTTTGCATATTTTCAGCCACTCGAATCAACATTGCGATCATCTGTCGTTCATCATCTAAATGTTCGACAGCTCGAAGAAGTTGAATTTGTTCGTCGATTAAAGCAATAGCTTCATCTCGTTGACGGTTATTTATCAATTCAACAATTCGATCATCCATTTCAGCCGATACTTGAATCGCATGTAGAGTTTGTACTTTGGGATCGATTTCTTTGGCTAACGAAGCATCATCAACAAATATCAACGGTAATTTACCAGAAACGACAATCGGTTCACCTTGAACATCATCGGGAAGATTGTACGATAATTGATATTCAAGAACATCGACTTCAGTACCCGATGGTACCGATGCTGAAACAGTAAAATCACAGAGAATAACACGAAGATTATCGACATGAAGATCGCCGAGACTTGCACCTTGTGCAATATTTGTATAGCCCCATATTTTCGTTACGATTCCATTGTTAATACCACGAACAGTCAATTGAGTTTGTGTACCACAAACATCGAAAACACTTTGAATAGCATTTGTCATCAATTGAACAATAACTTCAGCGGTTTCAAGAAAGAAAAATTGACCATTACCAGCTTCGGCAATGCCTTTCATAATAAGTTCATCGAAATCTTCACCAACACCAAACGAATCGAGAATAATACCTTTTTGATTGTATTTTCGAACTAATCCACTAAGTTCTTCTTTTGATTGTAGACCGACATTAGCCAAACCATCGGATAGAACAAACATTCGTTTCGAAAAACCAGGATGTGGATATTTTTCGAATAGATCTGCACCTGTTTTAATACCGCCAGATAGATTCGTTGAACCGCCCGTTTGTATTCCTCGTATAGTCGAATAGAGACCTTGACGATTTGCTGCTGAAGCATCTTCGAAAATGGTCACAACTTTATCATCATAGGCAACTAAATGAACGATATCATCGTCGTGTAATAGATCGAGTACGGCAACAACAGCTTGTTTAGCAAATTCGAGTTTATTATTCGATTGCATTGAACCACTACGATCAAGAACTAAGACGATATTAATCGGATTTCGTTTGACTGGCTCGATAGTTTGTTCATTTTTCTTTGTAACAATTTCGAATCGAGCTCGTTTATTATTTACAACACCGACAACGGCATAACGATTGTCAGGGACACAGTTAATATTAACGGTTGCTAAGGAATTTGAAGCCATTTTATTTGTTTAAAACTATTCAAATGACGAGAAAAACATAAGCTTTTATACTCGTCATCAAAAGTTTCATGTTTTCTCGCATCGTTTGCGTAAGATTCGATGAGTCATCCGACTTGTGTAATTACAGAAAAAAGAAAACGTCAATTGAAATAAAAATGGGTATTCAACTATTGACATATGATATTTTAAATCAACGATAGAACAGAAAAAACGAGTTTTATTGTTTGCGTCCTTGTAGATTCTGTTTTCTTTTATCTATTCTATCATAAAATACGTCATGTTCTGCGTTTTGAGGGACATAAAGACGATATCATGCTCGAAAATGACGCACAACAAAGTCATCTATTAGATTCTGCGGATAGAGAGCAAGTATCTACTCATGAAATTCGACATCATAGTGTACACAAAAATATTCATTATGGCAAACCGTATTTTGCTATTCTACTATCGGCATTTTCTGCATTAGGTGGTTGGTTTTTCGGTTACGATCAAGGTGTCACAGGTGGCATAGTGATAATGAGTTCATTTAAAACTGATTTTTGCATTGGAGTTTACGGGAATCGAAGTGTTTGTGATCTTTCTGTAAGTGCTCTACCATCGGATTACCGACGATTTCTCGTACTTTTTACATTGATGTACAATCTCGGTTGTTTTCTTGGCGCATTATTTATCTCGACATTCATTGCAGAAAAGTACGGACGTCGAGCTATTATTTTTACTGCAAGTATTTTATTTACCATTGGCACTGCCATGGTTATCCTACCGCCCGGTGGTTCGAAATCGATTATGATCTTTATTCTTATCGGTCGAATCGTCGAAGGCACAGGCGTTGGTTGTGCGTCATTTTCGAGTCCACTCTATGCGTCAGAAATTGCACCGACGAATCTACGTGGAATGCTCTCTGGTTTTATGACAATGGCAATTGTCTCGGGCATATTTACGGCTAATGTAGTGAATTATTTCGTGCAAGATCATCGATGGGGTTGGAGATTATCGAATGGATTTATTCTAATTGCACCATTGATTATTATTTTGGGCATTTTTTTCTGTCCGGAAACGCCACGATGGTTATTTAAAAATAAAGATCGACAATCGGCGGAGAAAAGTTTGAAATATATTCGAAAAATCGATGATGTCAGTGCAGAATTGAATGCCATTGATGATGCTATACGAGAAGAAGGCAATGATATGTCAATGAGAGAATTATTTACGACGAAACAAATGCTAGAACGACTTGGAATCGGTATGGGCATACATATATTTCTGCAAACATCGGGCATTAGTCCGATTTTTGCATTTGGTGGAATTATTTTTCAAAGTGTTTTGGGTTCGGGTATTGTTTCATTACTGATCTTATCTGGTGCAAATATGTTAAGTACAATACCAGCTCTATTCCTATTCGATCGAATCGGCCGTCGAAATCTTTTGATATTCTGCGGTCTAGGCATGGCACTTGGCCATATTGTTGCAGCTACAGTTTTTCTCAAAGGTTGCCATGTGACGAAAACAATTGTGAATGATATTATAGTTAATGAAGAAGTCAATTGTGGAAGAAATGCTGGAATATTAATGCTTATTTTTACAGTTATTTATATCGTCTGCTTTGCATTGTCATGGGGTGCAATCTGTTGGATATATGCAGCTGAAATCTATCCACTCAATGTACGAGCACGAGCTATGTCATTGACAACAGCTAGTCATTGGTTTATGTGTATAATCATGGCTTATATGCTGGAGTTAATTGCACCTATTGGTATTCATGGAGTTTTCTATTTGTTCGGTAGTTTATGTTTTCTAGCTGTTATATTCGTTTATCTTTTCTGTCCGGAAACGAAAGGTGTTTTATTAGAAGATATCGAAGATGTATTCGATAATTTTCGTGTAAAAGATAGAATACTAGTTAAAATATTACGTAGATTAGTGTGTCACAAAAAAAGCAAATAAAAGAAAAAGAAATCTATAATGCATTATTGCCTTTCGTTTTCACTGGAGTATTGACATAAACAAATCGTTGAATGACTGGTCGACGTTTGATTTTCTTTTGACGAATATGTTTTAATTCTTTTTCAGTTAAATCAATGGCAAAACAATATTTAAGTACATCCATAGCCACAAAAAAACCTACAGTACAGACTAAAAAGATAATTGCAATATATCCAACGGACTTTGAAACAATGCGAAGTGCAACTATTTTCTTTGCAACTTTTTCACAATGTCGACCAGAAAAATGATCACCAAGACATTCACATGAATAATTCATCAATAACGGTCGGCAGACACCATTATTTTGACAAGTCACCTTTTCACAATAATTAATTTTCTTCTCACAATAAATACCGGTCCAACCAGGTAAACATAAACATTCAAATGTTCCGTTTGTTGTTCGATTACATGTACCACTGTTCCAACATGGTTTTAGTTTACAAAATTGACTATTTTCTTCGTATTTGCATTCGTAACCATAAATATTGGTAATACTATTGATGCAATTGCCATGTTTTCCACATGGATTCAATGAATTGCATGGTGTTGATAAAATACTACAGTTTATACCAATATGATTTTCATCTTGACATTTGGGTGGCAAAAATACATCTTGATGACATGAATTTATTTGAAAGATGAATTTTTGAATTCGATGATTCCGACTATCAGCAACATATAAATTACCAAAAGAGTCAAAAGCGATAGCTCGTGGATAATTCATTTTATCGGATGTTGACCCTGAATCAGAACATCCAGCAATACAACGGAAACCATTCTGATTAGAACCAATTATTCGATTATTTTGCGAATCGGAAATGAATAGATATTTATTTCCATCCATTATGACATTTGATGGTAAATAAAGTTCAATTGTTGGAGTTGTTGAATTCTTTCCTGCAATTGTTACGCCATTTGATTGTCCTAATCGAAAGAGTTGAATTCGATTATTACCAAAATCTGCTACGTATAGATCAAAGTTAGTATCGACAAAAATTCCATTAGGACCGTGTAACATATTTGAGGCAAAACCATGAGAACCATTGCCAGCAATTCGTGTTAATACAGATGTATTGTCTTCTAACGATTTCTTCAAAACTTGATTTTGACTATCAAGTGAACAATAGAAACTATTACTAATATCAATAAAAATACCCATACAAGAATTAACGTTAACAATGGGCACGCTAATATTCGAATATGATACTGATTTAGCGAGCAAATGAACTGAATTTGAAGTAGCGATGTAAATATCACCTTGGTTTTTGACGAATATCGAGGTTGACGATGATAATCTATCATGTGAAATCACTTTTGGATTAAGGTTGTTATTTAGCCAAATGAGCATTTGTCCATCATTGCGATCAATTGTATAAATTGTATTGTTGCTGTCGATAAACAAAGCATAGGGGAGCTTCATGAGTGAACGATTACCAAATACTGTAGTTGCATTTTTATCCCACGTTGCATTTGAACAAAATTTCGGTCGATTATACGATGGATTTAAAATCATACTGAGACTATTATTTAATCGAAGAAACTTCTGAATACGATGATTGCCTTGATCGACAACATAAATGTTACCAAAACTGTCAAAAGCTATGCTCGTAGGTTTGAATAGCTCATTAGATATTAAACCATGTGAACCTGTACATCCGACAATACATCGAAAGCCATGTGGTCCTGAAGCAACAATACGGTGATTTCCATTGTCTACAATGAATAAATTCTTTTCGAAATCAAGTATAATGTCAGTTGGATTTTTAAGAATAATAGTAACATTTAGTGATTCATTTCCAGCCATGGTGATTCCATTTAACGATCGAGATCGAAACCGTTGAATACGATGATTACCGAAATCTGCGACATATAAATCGAAGTTATCATCGACGAATATCCCACGAGGGTAATAAAGAGAGTTCGAGTCAACGCCTAAATTACCATGAGTACCAGCAATTACTGTTAAGATATTAGATGCACTATATAATGATTTCGCTAGAACTTTGTGTTTTGTGGAAACAGAACAATACAAAGTATTGTTAATATCAACAAATAGGCCTGAACATTCTGTGTCAGCATACATAACGACGCTAATATTGTTTGAATACAGTATCCATCGATTAATTTCATATTTAGACTGTTGATTACTTGTATAAATATCACCGTTTGTAGTAACAAAAATAGAATTTGGATTTATTGGATCGGTATCAATTGAAATTGTTGCATAAATCGTATCATTCATCCAGATTTGGATACGTTTCTCTGGTGAATTAGGAACATAAATAATCTTATTTGTATTGATAAATATATCGTAAGGATTCGAGCCAATTAAACTTGCGTTAGCTAATGTAATTGCATTGGGATTCCAAACAGTATATGGATCAAATTTTGGACGGTTGTATGAAATACCTTAATGAGGATCATGTGATATTATAAGCGTGTTAGGGAAAAGAATATTTCTTTCATTTTATGAAATATTTCAAAACATACCATTCGGAACGCGAACAGTTAATATATTTGATGAATTGCTTGAAAAATATGTTACTATAAAATATAAATTAAAAATGCTAAAACAAAAAAATATCAAGATCAAAGATCGATTACCATTATTTTTGTATGACATGGTTGATACATCTAATAAAAGTATGAAATATCGCTTCATTATAACTAGTTGTATTGTCAAGCTTACTACAAGAATTTGTCAATAATGTAAATTTTTTTACCTTACCATTGGCAGGTTCAACAACAAATATATTTCCAAAACTATCAAAGCTCATAGATCTTGGCTGATATAGTGAACTGACTCCTGTAGAACATCCAATTATACATCGAAATCCATTTGGCCCATCTGCAATAATACGATGATGCTGTTGTGAATGGTCCACGATGAAAAGATATTTGTTACCATCCAAAACAACTCCGAATGGTCCAACTAATGTAATCGTTGAATTATTTCCTGCTACAGTTATTCCATCTGTTTCACCAACTCGAAAGAGTTGAATTCTGTCGTTATTATAGTCTGATACGTATAAATCAAAATTTGTATCAACAAATATTCCTTGAGGATGATTTAACATATATGATGTTCTTCCGGCGGTTCCTGTACCAGCAATGATATCAGTTAGGCCCGATGGATTGTTCAGAGATTTTCTGATAACTTGATGATTATATTGGATTGAACAATAAATATTATTACTATTGTCAATGAAAATATCATAACATCCGTCATATGTTTCCGTTACTGAAACAAAATTCGTTAAATTTGATGTTACGTTTCGTATTGCAGTAAATAGTAGCATTCTGTCGTTGAAATATATATCATCGTTTTCTGTGACAAAAATAGTTAATACATTGCCTGAAGTTATTGTGATATTCCTTATGGGTGTTAAACTGGTTGTATACCATACGAAAATATGCTGACTACCTCGATCGAGTACATAAATCATGTCATTTGTAGTAATGAAAATGTCATTAAAATTGGTATAGTTTATATTTTTAACAGTAAGAATAGCAGCATGCTGGCGCCAAGATGAATTTGCACAAAATTTCGGTCGATTAAATGGCGTAGCTACGTATATAAAAATGAACTATTTAAACTTGAATTCTAATTTAAATTACTACTAACTTAGTGTTCGACCAACAAGCATAATAATAAACAATACATTCAAAGAATTCATGTAGATGAAAATTATTGAATTAATATTTTTTCTTTCCATGTATTCCCTTTATACAGTTTATGTTTAGCAAATATACACTGTTATCTGAGATTAGTAAACTATGTTGTTTGAGGCAATGTGATACTTTTTATTTATGCAGTTAAATGACTGGCATGCAAATGCATTCTTAATTAAAAAGTTGTAACATGATATATTTGCTGTTCAACACAAGGATTAATTTGTTTTTTGTTCTGTGAAATAACAAAAATTGAACTACCAAATACGAAGTCCATATCTTCTAAACTTCGACCTTTCGTCTCGGGATAGAAAAGAAATGAGAGGATAGCCATAATAAAACATAAAGTACCAAAAATAAGATACGTTCCATAGGTAATACTTTCGAGAAGAACAGGAACAAGAAAAGAAATAAGACAATTCGTTGCCCATATAGCAGCTGTTGTTAATGACGTTCCTTTAGCACGCATACTTAACGGAAATATTTCCGCACAATAAAGCCATGTTGTCGGTCCCCAACTAAAAGCAAATGCCGATACGAAAATGTAAACAAAGAGAATTATAATATAGGATGCTGTTTGACTTGGAATGATGACTTCGATCGTGTTTGCTGTCGTATTATGTAATGTATATCCATGAATACCCATGATACTACCGATTGAAAACATTGAAAAACTCATTAGTAGCGCACCAACAATAAGTACAGGTCGACGACCCCATTTATCTAAAAATAAAATAGCAGGAATCGTAGCTAGAACATTGACACATCCATTGATTCCCGTTGCTAATAGAGCTGCATTTTGACCGGATAAACCAGCTTGTTTGAATATTTCAGGTGCATAGTACATAATCGAATTGATTCCGGTTAGTTGTTGTAAAATTTGAATTCCAATACCGAGAATTAAACGACGACGAAGTGGAAAACGAAACAGTTGTGAATAGGATTGTACCGATTGTTCACGTTCGAGTGTAATTTCTTGTTTGATTTCATTGAATTCAGTAAGAATATTTCGTTGTGACGAAGACGAACGAATTTTTAAAAGAACATGCAATGCTTCATTTTCACGATCATTTGCCATTAACCAACGAGGTGAAAATGGAAAAAAAAGAATGCCAACAGCTAGAACAAATGCTGGTACAATCTGAAGTCCCAATGGAATTCGCCATGATGCACTGCTCGATGCTAAATACTTCTCAGTACCATAATTAGTCCAAAAACTAACAGCAATTCCAATTGTAATCGCCCATTGTTGAAACGAAAGTAATCGACCACGAATTTCTTTTGTCGAAATTTCCGATTGATAAACCGGTACAATCATTGACAAAGCACCCACACTAATACCAGCAATTAGACGAGATAGAAGCAATGTAAATAGATCCATTGAACCGGCTTGCAATGCTCCACTGATGACAAATATCACCGAAAATAGAACGATAGAATATTTCCGTGAGAATCGATCTCCTGCTTGACCTGCTAACAGAGCACCAACAAAACAACCAACTGACATCACGCCTACAATCGATCCTGAGATTCCACTCAGAGCTGGGCAACTCAATTCAAAAAATGACCAATTCAACTCAACTCAATTCAATTCATTATACGAATTGAGTTGAATTGAAAAAAAAAATTGGATGTTCAAACAGAATCGAATTGAATTGATAATTCTCTTTGTAATGACTGAATTTGAATCGAATTGAGTCGGACAAAACTTGTAAAGATGACAGAATTG